>SWCD01011967.1_pt1 | contig 36903 bp, 31 predicted proteins | sample 4693011 | NCBI WGS metagenome assembly SWCD01 (sample SAMN10267278, study PRJNA491770) | bioreactor metagenome | isolation source: DHS bioreactor inoculated with marine | place: Japan: Omine Ridge, Nankai Trough
TTTTTTTTAACTTAATCAGGTGCAAACGCCGATTATCAGCCCTGATTATTTCGAAACGTAAATTATCGACAACCAGGCTTTCGCCTTTTTTGGGCATGTGCTCCATCTGGCTGACAATAAATCCGCCAACGGTATCGTACTCGTCCGTTTCCAAATGCGTGGAAAAATAGTCATCGAATTCTTCTATCGGCGTTAAGGCTTTGACCATGAATTCATTTTCACTGCGCTGGGAGATATAGCCTTCATCTTCCTGCTCATCGTATTCATCCTCGATTTCACCGACAATTTGTTCTAACACGTCCTCAATGGTGACCAAACCGGCCGCCAATCCATACTCATCGATCACAATCGCCATGTGATCGCGGTTGGTGCGGAATTCTTTCAGCAAAACATTCAAGCGTTTGCTTTCCGGAACAAAATTGACCGGACGCATGATTTCTTCAACTTTTAGATGCTTATTTTGCAAGGCGTGCGCCAACAGATCCTTTGCCAGCAAAATACCGACAACTTTACTGCGATCATCTTCAATAACCGGAAAACGTGAATGCGCCGATTCCAAAACCAGCGGAAAGATGGTGTCGAGCTCTGCGTCACGCGGCACTACCACCATTTGAATACGCGGAATCATAATATCCCTGACCCGCATTTCGGATACTTGTAGAACCCCTTCAATCATGGACAGGGCATCGGTATCCAGTAATCGTTTTTCCCTAGCTTCTCTCAATATTTCAAGAAGGTCATCCAAATCTTGCGGCTCCCCGGTCAGCAGATGGCTGATTTTATCGACCCAACTTTTCTGCGGGGAGTTTCTACTTGGGGGGTGTTCATCGCTCATGCTTCTATTACCTCTGTATAAGGATTATTTATATCCAGTTTCTTCAGAATTTCCATCTCTTTGCTTTCCATCTGTTCGGCTTCATCATCGTCGATATGATCATAGCCCAATAAGTGCAATACGCCATGCACAATAATATGCGCCCAATGGTGACCTGGCAGCTTGCCCTGCTCATCCGCTTCCCTGGCGACTACCGGCGCGCAGATCACCAGATCGCCCAATAAATTCAATTCAAAGCCGTCAGGCACCTCGAAAGGAAAGCTGAGAATATTGGTCGGGCCTTTTTTGTGCCGATATTGTTCATTGAGTTGGGCACTTTCCGTTTCATCGACAATGCGAACGACAATTTCGAAATCTTGATCGACATCCTCAAGCGCCGCATCGATCCATGTCTGAATTTGCGCCTGATCCGGTTGTCCTTCCGATTCAAAAACGCGCTGAATCTCAATTTGGCTCATTAATTAGCCTTGTTTTTCTTGTCGTACGCTTCATAAGCGGAAACAATGCGTTGCACCAGAGGATGCCGGACTACATCGCGCGCATTGAAAAAAGTAAAACTGATGCCTTCGACATCTTTCAATACCTCAAGCACATGCCTTAAGCCGGACATTTTTTCCGACGGCAAATCTATCTGAGTCACATCGCCCGTTACCACAGCGGTTGAGCCGAAACCGACACGCGTCAGAAACATCTTGATCTGTTCGGTCGTCGTGTTCTGCGCCTCATCCAGAATAATGAAGGCATCGTTGAGCGTCCGGCCGCGCATAAACGCCAGCGGCGCCACTTCGATAATGCCGCGATCGATCAATTTTTCGACGCGTTCAAAGCCGAGCATTTCGTACAAGGCATCATAAAGAGGCCGCAAATACGGATCGACCTTTTGCGCCATATCGCCGGGCAGGAAACCAAGTTTCTCGCCGGCTTCCACCGCTGGACGCACCAGAATGATTTTTCTGACCTTTTCTGTTTGCAGCGCTTCGACCGCGCAAGCCACAGCCAGATAGGTCTTGCCGGTTCCGGCCGGACCCACGCCGAAATTGATGTCATGCGACATGATTTTGCGCAGATATTCCTGCTGATTGGCACCGCGCCCTTTCAGAATGCCGCGCTTGGTCTTGATCAGGACAATGGGCTTATCCTGATCTTCAGGTGCGGCCAAAATCTGTTCGACCGAAGCATCCTGCATGGCCAGATGAATCAATTCCGAGGTCAGCGGTTCTTTTTCGGTGCTTTCGAATAGCTTCAGCATGACCGCGCAAGCGGCTTTTACCGAACTGTCCGGACCGGTGACTTTAAAATGGTTACCGCGATTGGCGATTTCAACCTGAAGGCGGGCTTCTATTTGCCGCAGATGAGAGTCGAACTGACCACAAAAATTGGAAAGCCTGACATTATCGGCAGGCAACAGGGTAATTTCCTGAGTTGTCATATCAGTCAACGATCAATTGTGTTGAATAATTTTGTCGACAGAAGTATCCACAATACGACCTCGCAAAGAATTAGCTAACGCTTCGGTGATCAATACGTCGACAAACTGTCCGGTCAGTCTTGGGTGCGCTATGAAATTGACGACACGGTTGTTTTCGGTTCTGCCCTGCATCTGCAGCGGGTTCTTTTTGGATTGGCCTTCGACCAAAACAGTCTGAACGGTATTGACCATGCTTTCTGAAATCGCGGCCGCCATCTCGTTGATTCGTTGCTGGAGACGGTCAAGACGCTGTTTTTTGACTTCCTCGGGCACATCATCGGGCATATCGGCCGCAGGTGTCCCGGGGCGTTGACTGTAAATAAAACTGTAAGACAGGTCGAAACCGATTTCTTCGATAAGCGACATGGTTTCTTCAAATTCAGCATCGGATTCGCCTGGAAAACCGACGATAAAATCCGAAGACAGATAAATATTCGGTCTTACTTCGCGCAATTTGCGAATTTTTTCAATATAGTCGGCGCGCGCATGGCCACGCTTCATCAGTTTCAAAATGTGATCGCTGCCGCTTTGCACCGGCAGATGCAAATGGTCAACGAGCTGCGGGATTTCACCAAACGCTTCAATCAGGCTGTCGGTGAATTCAACCGGATGGGACGTGGTAAACCGAATGCGGTCTATGCCATCCACGGCCGCGACATAATGCAGCAACAAGGCGAAATCGGCGATATCGCCATCGTCCATCTCGCCGCGATAGGCATTGACATTCTGCCCTAGCAGATTGATTTCACGCACGCCCTGCGCCGCCAACGCGGTGACCTCTGCGATCACATCATCCAGCGGCCGGCTGATTTCTTCTCCGCGCGTATAAGGAACGACGCAGAACGTACAATACTTGCTGCAGCCTTCCATGACCGAAACAAACGCTTTCGGGCCTTCGGCCCGGGGTTCCGGCAGGGCATCGAACTTTTCGATTTCGGGGAATGACACATCGACCACACGTTCCTGTTTCGTGCGGGCCTGATCGAGCAATTGCGGCAAGCGATGCAAGGTTTGCGGACCGAACACGATGTCGACATAAGGCGCGCGTTTCTGGATCGCCGCCCCTTCCTGGCTGGCCACGCAACCGCCGACGCCAATGATGACATCGGGACGCTGATCTTTGATTTTGCGCCATTTGCCTAATGCCGAGAAGACTTTTTCCTGCGCTTTTTCGCGTATTGAACAGGTATTGAGCAACAGGACATCGGCCTGTTTCGGATCATCAATCAGTTCAAGACCATGTGAAGCTTTGAGTACATCCCGCATTTTATCGGAATCATACTCATTCATTTGACAACCATTGGTCTGAATATAAAGTTTTTGTGTCATATAGTGTATTAGTCAATCACCCGTAAATAAAAAGCCCGGAACCGACCTGGCTTTATTGCGATGAAACAGCGACTTACGCGCCTGATAATAATAAAAAAGCCCTTGAATATTAACAAGAGCTTAACGAAAAGCTGCCATTATAACCTGAATAACCTGCAAACAAACAGTTCGTACCATAGCCAATTACCACGCTCGCTTCAATTATTTTCTAAGACTGTTTCGCAAAGCAACAATTCAATCCAATGCAAGACCTTTTTGGAACTGGCCGATTGCAGATGATTTAAACAGCCTATATTGGCTGTTGCAATAACATCGGGCTCATTCGCCTGTAGCGCCTGTAACTTGTTGTTCACTAACTGCCGGGACAAGGCCGGCTCCAGTATCGAATAAACACCCGCCGAGCCGCAGCAAAGATGCGCATCGGCAACCGCCGTCAGCTGGTAGCCGACTTGTTCGAGTATCACTTCCACAACCCCGGTTATTTTCAGCCCATGCTGTAGCGTGCATGGCGACTGAAAAGCAACCTTTCGGCCATCCCCCCTAAACACGGACAGGTCTTCCGACACTAACACGATACTGACATCCTTGGCCAGCGCCGAGAATCGAGCAGCTTTTTCAGCATAGTTGCAATCATGCCTCAATAACTCGCCATAGTCTTTCATCATGACGCCGCAACCGCTTGCCGTCATGACAACGGCTTCGGCGCCCTGCTCAATATAAGGCCAGCAGGCATCGATGTTTCCGCGCGCAAACGCCAACGCTTTTTCATGATCGGACAAGTGATAATCCAGGGCGCCGCAACAACCGCCCGCCTTGACCGGAATTAACGAAATGCCCAGTTTATCCAAAACCCTGGCCGTTGCCGCATCGATCGACGGCGCCAGCGCCTGCTGCACACAGCCCGGCAATATCAGCATTTTCCGGTCATGGACCGGTTCAGGCCAGATAACCGCCTTTGCGCTAGCCGGGATTTTATTTTTTAACGCTTGCGGTAAAACCGGCTTGACCAACCGGGCGCCCTGCAGCAAGGCGGCAAAGCGGTTCTGATAAGGCAAAACCGTTTTGATCAATCCCCTCAGCATTTTTTGCCCGACTGCGCGCCCCACCCGTTCATCCAGCATGACCCGCCCCAGATCGAGCAGGCGTCCGTAACGAACCCCCGAAGGACAGGTCGTCTCACAGGCTCGACAGCTCAGGCAACGATCCAGACGCTGCTGCGTGACGCGCGTGGCAGGTCCGCCTTCCAGTAGCTGTTTCAATAAATAAATGCGTCCGCGCGGGCCGTCAAGCTCGTCGCCTAACACTTGATAGGTCGGGCATGTCGCATTGCAGAACCCGCAATGCACGCAGGCTCGCAGGATACTCTCCAATTCCTCGTGCTCGGGCTTGCTCTTAACGAATTCGGCCAGATTAGTCTGCATTTACCAGTCCCGGTACAGTCTGTTCGGGTTGAAGATGCCGGCTGGATCGAACGCCCGCTTTATATTCCGGTTGAGCTGTTGCAACGTGCCGGCCAATGGCTGAAAGACATCGCCGCTGCGGTCCTTGCCTTTGAATAAATCCGCATGCCCCTGTGCCTTTTCCGCCGCCGCAAAAATACGTTGCGCCGGTTCGTCCGATTTCAACCAGCGCAAGCCGCCGCACCAGTCGTAAAACCAAGTGCCGGCCAAATCCAGCTGTGCTGTGGCGGGAGGCACGACGATACGCCATAAATTCATGTCCTCTTGAAAGAAATCCAGATGCTGCTCATTTAACTGCCGCCAAAACGAGCGGTCGGTTATTGCCGCATCGCCGCCTATTTTATCGGCGGAGACTTTGACGGCTTTTTCCGAGCCGGATAATCTGACATACAAGATACGGCCGTCGTAACTTAAGCCCGAAACCGGCAGCGATCGCGAAGCCAGCGCCGCCATTTTACTGATCGCATCGGATGGCTCCAGTTCGAAACAGCTCGTCAATTCAAGTACGGGCAATGGCAACACTTTCAAAGACACTTCCAACAGCACTCCCAGCGTGCCCATGGCGCCGGCCATCAGGCGCGCCACATCGTAACCGGCCACATTTTTTATGACCTCGCCGCCGAACGATACGATTTCCGCCTTGCCGTTAATGAGTTTGCAACCCAGGACAAAATCCCGCGCAGACCCGGTAAACGGGCGCCTTGGACCGGACAGCCCGCACGCGATCGTACCACCCAATGTTGCCGTGTCGGCAAAATACGGCGGTTCAAATGCCAGCATCTGGCCATGTTTAGCCAGGGTTTGTTCCAAAGCCGATAATAGCGTGCCGGCGCGAGCCGTAATGATCAGTTCCGAGGGATGGTAATTGAGGATGCCTTGATGCGCACAGGTGCTTAGCGTAACCCCGCCCGATTCCCTGCCGAAAAAAGCCTTGCTGTTGCCGCCGGTGATGTTCACGGGTGTCTTGGTGTCAACGGCATGCCGAACGGCTTGCTGTAGAATGGCTTCGGTCGTCTCCTGCATGGTCTATAGCGGACTTACCTTTGCAACAACGCCGAATTTGGGATGATCGAAATAATGAACCTCATTGAATTTAATGCGCCGGCTTTCATTTAACCGGTAAACAAGCGCCTCGTTAAAATCCTGCCTCTGCGCATATTCCAGATCGACAATCAACTGCAGCGTCTGACCGCGCTGGATGCGCACAAAACCGTTCAATGTTCCCTCCGGATTCTGAATATGGACAGGCCGGCTCAGCGCCCCCTCTGCAACGGTCTGAAGCCAGGCAACGTGCATAATCGCTCGATAAGCCGGATCTTTTGATAAAGCCGCATAAGCATCGGCAAGCGCCAACGTATCGGCTTTGTTATAAGCTGACAGATCAGTCAGACCGGCCGGCCATTGAATTTGACTCTCGGTTTGCTCAAACACCTCGGTATTGGGCATATTTTGCGAAAAAATCATCAGCTCAATCCGATAGTCATTGCCTTCCGACAAAACCCGGCCGCTGAATAAAATCAACAGCATCACCAAGCCATAAGCCATCCGGCTCCTTATCTTTCCAACTTGCAATCGCGGCATTTGTTCAGCTTACCCCGTCAATGTTTCAACCAGTCGAAGATAGTAAACCTATCGGCGGCTTACATCCAGTCAGTCGATAAAGAAGCGTAACATCCATTTAATCTTTATTCTCCGTCCGCGGTCACCGATTCGACCACTCTTCGGGTGCCTCTGCCGATCGACCTGGCGGCATCGCGCGTGCCGTGGCCAATTTCCGTGGTGACATTGCGCGTGGTATGACCTATGGTTCTGCCGGCCTCTTTAACCTCGGCACAGGCTGATAACTGCAGACAGCATGACAGGGCGATGGCTATTTTCGACAAATTGACAACGGGGACGATCATTTATTTTCAGTAACCACGCTCAAGATCATTTATTTCTTTTAATATGCCGTTTTCAAACAACAAGCGCTGCTTAAGCCGTCTCGGCCCGAAATTGTAAATCCACTCATGTATGATAATTTGTTCATATTCTTCAATTTCGAGCGCGCCGCGAGGATGCCGCAAGCGTTCCCCGGTATACCCTATTCGTTCATCCTTGAATTCGGGCTCGCCGCATTTTTGCAGAACCTCCATTTCATGATCGCCGATCTGGACAAGCCTGTTCCCGCACCTGAAAGCTGCATCGGCCGTGCCTACGCCGGCGACGAAGAGAAAACCCAACAGCAGCAATATTTTTTTCATCCTGTTTGACCATTAAATTGATATGAGCGCTAATCTTAGCCTGACCGCTGAAAACGACGTGAATAATACCAGTCAGGATAACCGACTATCGCCCAAACTTTACCCGATCGTCAACCGTTGCAGTAGCGCCGCGATAAATTCCAGCTTCTCTTGGGTTGTGGCGAACGCTTTCACAAACCTTAATTTATCCGCGCCGTCGAACTTGTAAATCTGGGCCTCGGTTTGTATCAAGGTGATCAGCTGGTCGGTATTGATAGCCGGCTCAGCACCGAAAACAAGACGACCGCCGGCGGCGCTGGCCTCGATCTTCCTGATGCCCAGTTTTTCGGCCTGCTGTTTTAACCCGGTAACGCTGAAAAGGGTTTTTACCGGTTCCGGCAAAAGACCGAACCGGTCTATCATTTCCACCTGCAGTTCACGCAGATCATCCTGCGTCTCGGCACTGGCTATGCGCTTATACAACACCAGCCGGGCATGAATATCGGGCAGATAATCCTCCGGTATCAACGCCGGCGTCTGCAGATCGACTTCCGGCCCCACATCCATTGGCGCCTCGAGTTCCGGCTGTTTGCCCGATTTGAGCGCATTGACCGCGCGTTCCAGCAGCTCGGTATACAGCGTAAAGCCGATTTCCTGAATTTGACCGCTTTGATCGTCCCCGAGCAATTCGCCGGCGCCGCGAATTTCCAGATCGTGTGAAGACAGCATGAAACCGGCGCCTAAATCGCCCGATGCCTCAACCGCTTCCAACCGTTTCACGGCATCCTTGCTCAGCAGGGTTTTAGGCGGCACGATCAAATAGGCATAAGCGCGATGATGAGAACGCCCTACGCGGCCGCGCAACTGGTGCAGCTGCGCCAGGCCCAGTTTGTCGGCCCTGTTGATAATCATGGTATTGGCGCTGGGAATGTCGATGCCGCTTTCGATAATCGTGCTGCACACCAGGAGATTGAAACGTTGATGATAAAAATCCAGCATGATGCGCTCCAGCTCGCGCTCAGGCATTTGGCCGTGTGCGGTTTCAATGCGCGCTTCCGGCACCAGCCTGCCGAGTTCCAGTGCCATTTTCTCCATCGACTTGACGTCGTTATGCAGAAAGAAAACCTGACCGCCGCGCTTGATCTCGCGCAGACAAGCCTCCCTGATCTGCGAATCCATCCATTCGCTGATAAAAGTCTTGATGGCATGCCGGTTCGGCGGCGGACTGGCGATAATGGAAATATCGCGCAGACCGGACATGGCCATATTCAAGGTACGCGGAATCGGCGTCGCGGTCAGTGTCAGCATGTCCAGTTCGTTGCGCAATTTCTTGAAATGCTCTTTCTGACGCACGCCGAAACGGTGTTCCTCGTCGATTACGACCAGGCCCAGCGCCTTGTATTTGATCTCGTTCGATAGCAGTTTATGCGTGCCGATCACGATGTCGACCTGGCCTTGCTCCAGAGCCTCCGCGATCTCTTTCTGCTGCTTGGGCGTCACAAACCGCGACATGACTTCCACGCGTACCGGCCAATCGGCGAAACGGTCGCGGAAATTCTGATAATGCTGCTGCGCCAGCAGGGTCGTCGGCACCAGCACCGCCACCTGTTTGCCGCTTTGCACGGCGATAAACGCCGCGCGCATCGAGACTTCGGTCTTACCGAAACCGACATCGCCGCAAATAACACGGTCCATGGGCTGCGGGCTGGCCATATCGTCCAGGATGGCTTCGATGGCGGTTTGCTGGTCCGGCGTTTCTTCAAACGGGAAAGCATCGGCAAAAGCCTGATATTCGGCATTGTCGACATCGAACGCATGGCCCTGCTTGATGGCCCGTTTGGCATGAATTTCCAGCAGTTCGGCCGCGACATCGCGGATGCGCTCGATAGCCTTTTTCTTGGCTTTACTCCATTGATCGCCGCCCAACTTGTGCAATGGCGCGTTTTCCGGACTCATGCCCGTATAACGGCCGATCACGTTCAGCGACGATACCGGCACATACAGCTTGTCGTTATTGGCATATTCCAGGGTCAGAAATTCGGCCGTTATGCCGCCGATCTGCAAGGTCTGCAGGCCCAGATAGCGGCCGACGCCATGTTCCTGATGCACGACTGGCGAACCTATCGTCAATTCGTTCAGGTTATTGACGATATTTTCCAGCTCGCGGGCCGCCGATTTGCGCCGCCGGCGTCGCTGTTGTGCTTTTTCGCCCGACAACAGGCTTTCGGTAATCACGGCTATGGGCGGCCTCTCCAGCCGCAAGCCCTGATCCATGGGCGCAACCACAATGCATGGCGATGTCTCGCTGCCCAGGAAGCCCCGCCAGCTGTCCACCTGCCTGACCTTGATACCGTATTGCCGCAGCTTTTCGATCAAGCTTTCGCGGCGACCGGCCGATTCGGCCACAAACAGTATCCTGCCGGCAAACTCGCGCACAAACCGCAGGAGAGCCTGTGCCGGCTCTTTCAGTTTCGCATCTATCGTCAGATCCGGCAGCGCATGGCAGTCGAAATCGATGCGGCTGCCTTCAATAACCGCTCCTTGGCCTTCAATGGTAATGCGGGCAAACGCCGCCGTTCTTTGCGCCAGTTCCCGGGCCGATAAAAACAATAGCTCAGGCGCCAGCAACGGCCGCTCGACATCGTATTTTCGTTGCTGAAAACGCTCTTCGGCTTCGGCAAAAAAAGCCTGCGACAAATCGGCAAAAGCGGCGGGCACGACGACAGTCGCCGAGCCAGGCAGGTAATCGAACAATGTGGCAGTCTGTTCGACAAACAACGGCAGATAATATTCGATGCCGCCCGGCGTAATGCCTTTGCTGACATCGAGGTACAAGTGATTTTTAGGCGAAGCCTGAGGGAAATAATCCCTGAAAGCCTGCCGGAAATGTTTGATCGACTCATCGGTCAACGGAAACTCGCGCGCCGGGAACAGTTCGATCTGATCTATTTTGTCCAGTGATCGCTGGGTTTCAGGATCAAAGGTGCGGATCGATTCAATATCCTCGTCAAATAATTCGATCCGGAACGGCACCTTGCTGCCCATCGGGAACAAATCGACTATCGATCCGCGCACGGCAAACTCGGCATGCTGATAAACCTGCGGCACGCATTGATAACCGACGCTTTCGAGCTTGATCCTGTTCAGTTCCAGATTGAAAGTATCGCCGACCTTGACGACGAAACTGTGCGCCAGGACATGCTCGCGCGGCGCCAGCCGGTGCATTAAAGTGGTTACCGATACGATCAGCGCGCCGCGTTTGACCTGCGGCAACAGCGCCAGGGTTTTCAGCCGTTCCGAGATAATTTCCGGCAACGGCGAAAACACATCGTAAGGCAGCGTCTCCCAATCGGGAAAATGCAGAATGGGATGTTCATCCTGTAAAAAAAACGCTAGCTCATGTTCCAGACGCAAGGCGGTCTGATTATCCGGCGTGACGACAACGAACAGGCGGTTTTCATTTTTAATGGCGGAAGCCAGAGCCAGCGCGTCGCCGCAACCGGCCAAACCGGACCAGACCATGGATGGATTATCTTTTTGCGGAACAACGGGTGAGAAAATCAAGTCGGGATCGTTAGCCATTATTTAATGAGCAGTTAATATAAAACGCATTATATAACAATTACTTAGTAATAATCACAAAATAAATCCGCAGGTGCGAATGAATTCGACCTGCATAAGAGAGTCATCTGTCCACTTGAGGAAGATTATTTAATGCGTGTTCCTTAATGTCCCCAAGAACATCGCATCCCCATAACTGAAAAATCGGTAAGACTGATCGATGGCATGCCGATAAGCATTCATAACAGACTCATACCCGGCAAAAGCGGACACCAGCATCAACAAGGTCGATTCCGGCAGATGAAAATTGGTCAGCATCGCATCGACGGACCTGAATTGATACCCCGGGGTAATAAACAGGTCGGTATCGCCAAAACCGGGTTCAAGACAGCCGCTTTTAGAAGCCGATTCCAGCGCCCTGACCGCCGTCGTGCCGACGGCAATGACCCGACCGCCTCGCTCCCGGGCCTGGCGCACCGCTTCGACAGTACCTGATGCCACGGAGAAAAACTCTTTGTGCATCAAATGCTCGGACAAGTCCTCGACCCTGACCGGCTGAAACGTACCGCTACCGACATGCAAGGTCACAAAAGCCGTCCGCACGCCTTTGGCGTTGATCCTGTCCATCATCGCCTGATCAAAATGCAGGCCGGCCGTCGGCGCCGCAACCGCCCCCGCCTCTCTGGCGAAAACCGTCTGATAACGGGTCAGATCGGATTCGTCATCGGCGCGCGTGATATAAGGCGGCAATGGCATATGGCCAATTTGCTCCAATAACGCGAACAAATTCGCATCGGCAAACTCCAGTTGAAACAAATCGTTTTCCCGGCCCAGCACAATGCAGCAATAACCGTGATCCAATTCGATCACCGCGCCGGCTTTCGGTGCTTTGCTGGCGCGGACATGGGCAATGGCGTTATGGGCATCGAGAATGCGCTCGATGAGAATCTCGACTTTGCCGCCGGTCTGCTTCCTGCCAAACAGCCGAGCCGGGATAACCTTGGTGTCGTTAAAAACCAGCAGATCGCGCTCATCGATCAAATCGATAAAATCGGTAAATTGCCTGTCGTCTATCCGGCCCGTATCCCTGTCTATGCATAACAGACGGCTGGCGCTGCGATCCGGCAAGGGCTTCTGGGCGATCAGATGATCGGGTAAATGGTAGTTAAAGTCGCTTTTCTTCATGGCGCGCGATGTTATCAGTTTTAAGCTGACGAATATACTTTAAAAAAATAAACTGGACATGATTGGGAAAGTGTAAATATAATATGCGCTCTTTGCCGGGGTGGCGAAACTGGTAGACGCGTTGGATTCAAAATCCAATTGGGGTGACTCAGTGTCGGTTCGATTCCGACCCTCGGTACCAAATTCAGGTTCTGAGCAGTGCAAAGAATCATAAACCCGCTAAGTCGTAAGATTTAGCGGGTTTTTTATTGCCTGACGAAATGAAGTAACTCTAAGCCTGTAAAAAAGTTACAAGAATGCATTACTTAGCCAGGCGCATTTGACTTTCTGTCGACCAGCCTCCGCTCATTACATGATGCTATAAGCCGCTCAAACTCTTCAAGCGGCAGTGGCTTACCGAATAGATACCCCTGGAATACCGTGCAGCCGTTTTCCTTTAAAAACCGCAACTGTTCTTCGGTCTCAACGCCTTCCGCAATAACATTCATTTGCAGCGTCTGCCCCATGCGGATAATCGTCTTCACGATAGCCGCATCGTTGGCATCGACAGTAATATCTCGCACAAACGACTGGTCTATTTTCAACTGACTGAGCGGCAGGCGCTTCAGATAGTTCAATGAGGAATGACCGGTCCCGAAATCATCCATCGAGAACTGTACGCCAATCGATTTAAGCTGAGTCATCTTGGCAACCGTATCGTCCACGTCATGAATCAACAGGCCTTCCGTCATCTCTAATTTGAGCTTTTCGGAAGCAATCGCTGAGCGGGCGATAACGGCCTTGATGGTTTCAACAAAATCCGGCCGCCCGAATTGTCGAGCGCTGACATTGATGGACAGGGAAAGCGAGCGCATCGCGGGATTGCTTTCCCAAGCCTTGATCTGCGCGCACCCGGTTTCCAGCACCCATTGCCCGATAGCCACGATAAGCTCGGATTCCTCGGCAACATTAATAAAGTCGGGCGTGTAAATAAAGCCTTGTATCGGATGCTTCCAGCGAATCAGCGCTTCCGCGCCGATGGGCTGCCGGTTATGATCCACCTGAACCTGATAATAAAGTCTGAACTCGTGTTCCCGCAGGGCGGTACGCATCCAGGATTCAAGCGTGGCATGCTCTTCCAATGCCTTTTGCATGGCGGGTTCGAAAAAACACAGGATATTGCGGCCATTGCTTTTAGCCCTATACATAGCCGTATCCGATCGGCGAAGCAGATCTTCCGGTGTCTCATTACCATCAATAAACAGTGAAATACCAATACAGGAGGAACCGATATATTCCTGTTCGGCCAGTTGGTACGGACTGTTAAGCGCCTCAAGTATTCTTTCCGCGGTTTTTCCGGCTTTCATGGCGGCTTGTTCGTGATTTTGGCCCAGATCCTCGAGCAACACCACAAACTCGTCGCCGCCAAGCCGTGCCACTGAATCCGATGCACGAACGCAGGAGCGCAGACGGTTGCCGACCTCGATCAATAATCGGTCGCCGACGGTGTGGCCTCGGGTGGCGTTTATCTGCTTGAAATTATCGAGATCGATAAACAGGATGGCGCCATAAATTTTATTGCGCTGCCGCGATGCCAATGATTGACTGATACGATCGATCATCATGCTTCTGTTCGGCAGCTGAGTGAGTGAATCATAATAAGCCAATCGGTGGATTTCTTCCTCCGTCGCCTTACGCCGGGTTATATCGGTAATGGTCCCTACATAACCCAGTATCTCGTCCGTCTCATTTTTGATAGCCGCCGTCTGGCCATAAACCCAGGCTATTTCTCCATTCGGTTTTTTAAACCGGTATTCCAGCGAAAACGGGCGCGCCTGCGAAACCGCTGTATTCCACTGTTGCTCAACCCTCAATCGGTCAGCCGGATAAATGCCTTGCTTCCAGCCGCTATCAAGCGCCTGATTGACAGGCAAGCCGGCGATCTTGCTCCAGTTCGCATTAGCATAAATATAATTGCCTTCCTTGTCGCTACGAAAAATGCCGACCGGATTTACGCTGGCCAGCGTTTTATAAAAAAGTTCTCGTTCATGTTGGCTGGCAAGTGTGGCGGCAAGTTTTTTATAAGGATAGTGAACACCGACAACGAAAATCGCACGGTAAACGATCAGATAGCCTATGGATTTATAAATATGCCCCATCACATTCATCAAATCGCTGGCGTTCTGATACAAAGTAAAAAAAATGCCGCTAAGAGCCAGCACCCAGCAAGCCGCTGCAAGCCATCCGAATGAAGCCTGGGTATCTTCTTTTGATCGCTGCCAGAATTTCCAGGCCGCTACCAGATATAAAAAGGCTAGCCCATATTCCATCCGAATTTTAAAAGCGGTCAACCCTGCATTCGGAACAAAGGTGCGGGGCATAAGATCTTGATGATATAAACCAATATAGGCTATACCGGCCGAAACCAACAGATTGAGCAATAAGGATTTTTCCGCATACCCGGCGCTCACCTGCTGCCGGGAAAAAGCAAACACCAATAAACCGAGGATGGATATAATGCGCGCATATAGCCAAAAACCGATGGCTTTTTCAACCGAAGCGGGTGTTACGAGAGGCGGCATTCCTTCATAAGACAAAGTGTGCAACATGTCGATGACGGCAACCGATAAAAACACGCCGCCGATAGCAGGCAGTTTCCCTGCCATGGGTTCTTTGCGAATATTCCAGCAAAGGCTGAACACCATGACTGAAATAGCAATCGAGATGAATTCCAGAATTGTGTGCAAAGGAATATAGGAAGCCGGCTGATCGAATAGTTTAGCGGCCGGCATGGTCACGACAACCGCGGCAAAGATCAGCGTCAGCGCGGCACTGGATAAGCAAGGTTCCCTACTTTCGGATTGCGCAACAAGACTAAAGTATTTGGGGAGCTGGTTTCCTTTGATCATTTTCCGTATCAGATATCTATGCCATAGATGGTGACCAGCCATTTCCATAATCACGCCATCGGCATATTAATCAAATGCTGGCAGAACATTTTTACCTTAGTCAATTAGCTTCCGTCAATTTTGTCGGGCGTATCAGTATATAGTGTTTGCACGGCAAATTTCGATTATTTACAATGCCATGCAGCGACATTTTCGGCAATTATTCACCATACCGCTCATAGAAATATAAACAATTCAGTAAGGTGGATAAATAATTCAAATCTAATGCCACAGGCATGAATTTTTTCCCGGATAACGGATCAAGTATCAGTATAAATATCAGATACCCGGCATCTGAAGTGTAGTTTAAAATCACTGATACCGCACAAGCATGGCTTTTGAATTCCATTTGGAAAGCTGGCAACTTTACACTATATGGACATCTGATCTTTAAAGAAAAAATGCCATGATTGATACGCTTTATGATCTGCTTGCGAAAATAGGCTACACGCATCCGCTCCATCCGCCCTTTACCCATGGCCCCATCGGTGCACTGATCGTGGCTTTTTGCTTGGGCCTGGCCGGCTGGATCCTGCGCAGACACGTTCTGCTGTTATCCGCCTATTACGCTGTCATAGTGGCGTTTGTGTTACTTTTCCCTACCGTGGCGGCCGGCATCATCGACTGGCAATATTATTATTCCGGCGCCTGGATAAACCCGATAAGAATGAAGATCGGCCTGGCAATTTTATTGCTTATCCTGTTATCCATCACACTGATCGCGGGGCGAAGATCGACTGTTCGCCCATTTTCCATGGTTCTGTTGTTCACGCTCTGCCTTGTTAATGGCATTAGCCTTGGCTATTTCGGCGGCCAGTTGGTGTATGAAGGCAGACTTCCGACTGTAAGCGATGAACTGCTGCCGGGACGGAGAATTTTTATCAATCACTGCTCGGGGTGCCACGCCAACGGCGGCAATATTTTCTATCCGAATCTGCCGCTACGCTCGGCGCCTCAACTGGAAAGCTATGAGACTTTTATTGAATTTGTCAGGAATCCGCGGCTTCCTGATGGTTCGAAAGGCCCAATGCCGGCTTTTACAACCTCCCGATTAACCGATCAGCAAGCGCGTGAATTGTATAACTACATACTCGTGGGATTGGCCAAACCGGTCAGAAGCGGCAATTAAATTGCGTACCGAGCCGTTCTCGCCAGTGACCAGCCCGCCCGCCGCCTATGCGTCCGGCGGGCATTATGAATATCTCCGGCAGCCCATGCTAACGGATACAGCAGTTTGCCATTTACCCCCCCTTCTCTTTGCGAAGCATATCTATTTTTTCCTGATGTTTAGCCCGAAACGCATCCCTTTCTTCCTTCGTTTTCATTCCGTCCAGTGTCAGCAAATAGTCACACCGTTCCTGCTCAGTCATGAATTCGGCGCCATAGATATGGGAATAAACAGGCACGTCGCCGACTCTGCCGGTTAACTCTTGAGGCGGTTCGCTAAAAGACTCCTCTTGTTGCTCTACCCCGGACTGTGCACTAGAGTTCAAGGAATAGGTAATCGTCAGTAAAGAGGCCAGGAATGATATAAACAGTTTATTTTTCGACATGAAATCTCTCCTCAGGATTTGGCCGTAAATAATTTCCCTGTTTAAACATAGGCTGCAAGATTCTGATTTCAGGAAGTCATTTTTAGCCAAATTCTTAATACTGGATAAATAGCTCCTTCCGCTTCAACGAAAACGAAAATACCGGAAGGCACTGAATCAACGTAAGCAGGAGTTAAAACCACTCCGAAGGTTAATTCCACGGAAATCAGGTCGTACTTGTTCGGCATTATTGGAATACTAAAAACGACCGTCATTCCTCGTGGCTGACTGACTAAAATGGGACACAGGGCTTTTTTATTAGTTCAGCGTTGGTTTTGAGCGCCGGGCGCAATCGGCCGGCCAGTCAGTTGGCTAGCTTACGGCCGTAGGGAAAGTGTTATTTGAATGCCGCAACCGCTTCAGCGGCAAGAACAAACCGCAAGCTGGATTACACAATATCCGGTTATGAAAATACGCTGAGGGGCAGCCGGCCAAATATCCGCGGCTATTTTTCAGCCGCCAATCAGTACTGTGGGATTACCAATCACAATAGTGCCGCCGTGCGCGGTTGAATCGCCCATCCTGGCCGCCGGCATGCCACCAATCATGACCGTGGCGGAGCCTTTAATGATGGAATCAGGCGGCCCTACGCACACAGCCATGTCGCCGACTCTGGCAGCCGGCATTCCGCCAATTAATACGGTCGGCGCACCCATGGCTATAGGCCCGCCCACATGAGGCACAGGTCCGGGATTGACCATCGGACAGACATGCATATCAGAGATTCTTGCGGCCGGTTGTCCCATTGATTTGCTCCGGTTTTACTTATCAGTGAAAATTATTGGACGGCTCTGCCATCGCCGCCGTTGGCGATATGAAGGCCTTTTTTCAGAAACAGCCGATAGTTGGCTTTGATCCTGTCCGCGCCGCTCCGCACGGCCGCCAGCATGACCGCCCCGATGACCGCCTTGCCGGTTAACTCCTCGGCGGGCGGAACGACCGCCCCTTCCGCCGGAGAAATATTGCCGCCGCTCCAGAATGCGGCTATGGCCGCCCAGCCGGCCGGCGTCTTGAATTGGGTGGCTTCGGCCGTCGGTCTGGTCAATCGCCGATTTTCTTCCGTCGGCTTATAGACCCAGGCTTCCGCCGCCTCAATGGCTTTAACGTCAACCGGAGACGGTGATTCGCCCAAAGTGAGGCGCGCGCACGAACAGGCCCACCAGATAGCCTCCCGCTTGGGCAAGGCAACGGCCAGAAAGCGTACCGCATCGGGATAAAGCTCTTTTTCTATCAGTTGCTGAAGGTATTGCGCGGGCGCGGTATCATCCTGCAGCAACTGCCTGGCTTCCTCGTCCAGTTCGACCAGACTGCAAACGGCGACTGCCGTGGGCTGCTTGATCTTGACGAAATTTATCTCTGTCATGTCTAAATCCACACTAATTGATCATGGTGATGCCGCCTTTCAGCGTCAGCATGCCGTCGCCGTTGACCGTGGTCATGGGGCTCTTGGCGTCCAGCTTTGTGTCGCCCTGCACCGTCACCATGAGGCCTTTAATGGTAATGCCGGACTGATCGATCTTGATGCTGTTGCCGCCGACTTTTAATTCGATCGAGGTCATCGCTTCGGTCGTGCTCTTGCCGACATCGACCTTGACCGAGTGATCGCCCATTTTGACCTGCTTCGTATCATTGCCCTGGTCGAGCGCCGTCACGCGATTGCCTGTTTTGACGGTCAGCGTATCGTTGCCTTCATTCAGCGTCACGGTCCTGTCGTTTTGGATTTCGATGGTCTGATCGCCTTTATCCTTTTTGTCCAGGCCGATTTTGCGCGTTTCATTGTTTTCGATGACGCAATTGAAGTCCTTTTCGGCATGCACATAAACTTCCTCGGCATCTTTTTTATCCTCGAACCGGATTTCATTGAAATTGTCGCCGGTGCCTTCCTTGCTGCTGCGGGTCTTGATGCCGCTTTGAGTCTGATTGGCCGGCAACTCATAAGGCGGCATCTGGTCGGCATTGTAAACCCTGCCGGTGATGATAGGCCGGTCCGGGTTGCCTTCCAGAAAACTGACGATGACTTCCTGGCCTATGCGCGGCAGGGAAACCCAGCCCCAGTTCTTGCCGGCGGTCGGGAATGACACGCGTACCCAGCAGGAACTGTTCTCATCATTCTTGCCTTCCCGGTCCCAGTGGAACTGCACCTTCACGCGCCCGTACTTATCCGTCCAGATTTCCTCGCCGGCCTTGCCGACGACAATCGCCGTCTGCGGCCCCTGGACGAACGGCACGGACGTGCTCCGCCGCGGCCTGAACTGCTGTTCCGCCCGGATGGCCGTAAAAGCGCAGTCAAACAGCAGTTCCGCCGGCGCGCCATCGCTGCGGTACTGGTTGGACTCGATCAGAAAATCGGTCGATACCAGCACGTGTTTGGCATTCTCCTGGGCGCTGTAGTGGTCTTTCAAGGTGAAAAGCATGCCGGGCGTCAGGCCTCTGGCATTGCCCTTGCCGCGAATCACCTGGTAATTGGTCTGCAATTCATCCAGACGGATATTGGCATAGCTTTCGCCGTCTCCGGATTCCGTATAGTCGCCGGGATAATCATAACGTTCGCCGTCGGCATGGGCATGGGCCTTGCTTTCGGTGAATTTGGCCAACAGGCTGGCTTTCGGCTTCTCGAAATCGAAATCGTTCAGCACGTAGCAGCCTGACTGCACTTCATGGTGGTTATGCCACTCGAAAATATGGTCCCGCGTGCGTTGGACGGCGTTTTCAGGGGGGAAATAAGGAATCTCGGCGTAATCGGCGACAGTCTGGTAAGCGCTGACAGCATCGGCGATCACCAGCGTATGCTTGCTTTGCTCGTGCTTGAAGAAATAGTAAATGCCCTCGCTTTCCATCAGGCGGCTGACGAAATTGAAATCGCTTTCCCGGTATTGCACGCAGTAATCGCGGGGCTTGTAATCGCCGCTCAATTCGACCTTAAGATCGCTGAAGCCGTTCAGCTCGAATACTTTCTTGATGATGTCGGGAACAGACAGTTCCTGAAAGATCCGGCAATTGGATGTACGCGTCAAGAACCAGAGCCACGGACGGAGCACGGCGCGATAAAGATAAAACTCGCCCTGCGTGCCGTGATGCCGAAATTGCGTTGCCAAACCGTGATAATAACGTATGCCCCCGACCGGCAACTCCACGGCGAGCGTCATGGCCTGGCCGAGAATTTTTTTGGCATCGATCTGTTTTTCCTCACTGAGCAGATCTATTTCATATTCAAAAAGCCTACCCATTTCTTCATAGCCTTTCATGCGGCTGAAAAGCAAAACATCAGGGCCTAACGGTGAAGTAACGGATCCAAATCGAGTGTCTTGTGTGGCCATATTCCAACGTACTTCCGTATAGAATCAAAAAATGCCATTGATACTATCAAAATGTATCTGACTATTCAAAGCGATTCCGGAACACAAGCTCGACCGGAAACTTGCATACCGGCAAACATCGAACTATCTTAAGCAAATACATTAATTTTTCACCGCTTCAGGAGCCTTTCATGCCCGGACATTTACAGTTCGATTTTCGTTTCAGTACTGCCGCGGACCCGCAGCCTGCGTCCGATGATTTACCCATGCGCATACTGATGATGGGCAACTTCAGCGGACACCGGCACCTGGATGCCGGAGCGGAAAACCGGAAAATAATGACCGTCGATATCGATAATTTCGATGACGTCCTGTCGAGATTGAAGCCGAGTCTGAGTTTGCAGGAACCTCGGCTGGATCTTGAGTTTCACTGCCTCGACGACTTTCACCCTGATCACCTTTATGCGACCCTGGACGTTTTTCATCAGCTGCGCCAGTTGCGGCAAAGCCTGCAAAATCCCGCAACCTTTGCACAAGCGGTCGCGCAGCTTCGGCAGACAATCAATTTAAAGGACGCCGCCGACCCATCTGTTGAGGCGTCGCCGGTTGACGGGCAAGAGGCAATGTTCGAGCGCCTGCTCGGGAAAGCGCCCGCGCAACAGGTGCGGCCACAATCCTCTCTGGACCGGCTGCTTGGGGACATGATCGCGCCCCATATCGTCGAGAAAGCCGATCCGCGCCAGCCCGAACTGCTGGCCGAAGTCGACCGGGCAACGAGCGAACTGATGAGGACCTTGCTGCACCATCCCGATTTCCAGGCGCTGGAAGCGCTATGGCGGTCGGCATACGCACTGGTTTCGCGCCTGGAAACGGGCGAGTCGCTGCAACTGGCGCTGCTGAACCTGTCGCGGAACGAACTGGCGCGGACGGTTCTTGATGCCGGCGACAACCTGGAAACCTCGGCCATTTACCAATTACTGGCCGGACAAGGCATAAGTCAGCCCTGGTCGGTATTGGTCGGCGCTTATACTTTTGCCGACACCCAGGCGGATATGCAAGTGCTTGCGGCTCTGGGCGCCATGGCCGCAAGCCTCGGCGCGCCGTTCCTGGCCGCCGCCGACAACAGCCTTGTCGGTTGCGCGTCGCTGTCTCAATCCCTCCACCCCTCCACCTGGGGCGATGCGCCCGCATGGCGAGCGCTACGCGCAAGTCCTTACGCGCAATGGCTGGGCCTGGCGCTGCCGCGTGTTCTGTTGCGCCTGCCCTACGGCAAGCAAACCGATCCGCTGGACAGCTTTGAATTCGAGGAACTGACAACGCCGGACGAGCACGAGGCTTTTTTATGGGGAAACCCGGCTTTTGCCTGCGCCAGGCTGCTGGCGGAAAATTTCCAGGATGCCGGCTGGTCGATGTCGCCCGGCCAGCACTTGAATATCGACGATCTGCCCGCCTACAGTTACAAGGAAGACGGCGAAACACTGATGCAGGCCTGCGCCGAATGGTATCTGCCGGAAACCACGGCCGAAGCGATACTCGAGCGCGGCATCATGACGTTGTCGAGTTACCGTAACCGTAATAGCGCCCGCCTGTTGCGCTTCCAATCGGTAGCCGCGCCCCTTTCCGGACTTGCGGGAATCTGGCGCCCGGCGCATTGATCAGCTTTATCAACCTCAACTCATAACCAAGACACACTATGGGCATCAACAGACCCGTTTCGGATACTTTATCAGCTGACGATGATGTCACGATACTGCGCCCGGAAAGTCCGGCCAACGCCAACAAGGCAACGCGACAAAGCAACTTCGGCTATCCCGATCGCTTGACGATTCTGGATATGATTGATCAGGGCGGCGTCGGGCGCGTCAATCTCGCTTATGATGAAATGATCGGCAGGCGTGTCGCGGTCAAGGAACTGCTGGATGAATTCGCCGCGAATAACACGACCAATAAAGAAGTTGCCAACTCGTTCATCCACGAAGCCAAAATCACCGGCAAGCTCGAGCATCCCGGCATCGTGCCGGTTTATGAACTGGGCCGGCGCAATGACGGGCGGCCTTATTACGTCATGCGCTACGTTAAGGGCGAAACGCTGGAGCAATCGCTTAAAAAATGCGCGCAGGCTGAAGCCCAGACGGCATTCGCGCGGCGCATCAAACTGCTGGACAGCCTGATCAACGTCTGCGACACGATAGCCTATGCCCACGCCAAAGGCGTCATACACAGGGACCTGAAGCCCGGCAATATTATCAGCGGCGGCTTCGGCGAAACGATTATTCTCGACTGGGGGCTGGCCCAGGTCCTTGACGATCACGACAATACCTATTTCTATCGTGAAGTCCTGACGCACCAGCGCCACACGCTCAGCGACAATACCACATCCGAAGTCCTGGGAACGCCGGCCTACATGGCGCCGGAACAGTTCAACGGCCTTGCCGGCAAGGCCAGCGATGTCTATAGCCTCGGCGTTATCCTGTACCGGATACTCGCCGGCGAACTGCCCTATCGCGGCTCGTTGTCGAGCATTCAGAAACAGATCGAGGCACGCAAGGCATCGCCTTCGGCAAAACTGGTCAACCCATCCGCGCCGCCTGAGTTGGTGGCCATTTGTGAAAAAGCCATGCACAAGAATCCCGAGGAGCGATTCGCCAATGCCGGTGAATTGGCCGCCCAGTTAAAAGCCTTTCGGGATGGCCGCATGGTCAATATTTATGCCTATTCCAAACAGGAGCTGCTGCGCCGCTTCCTGACGCAGAACAAAACCATGGTCATGATGGCCGGCTTACTGTCGCTGGCCGTCATCGGCGGCGCCGGCTTTTCAGTCTATTATGCCAGGCAGATGGAACAGGCTAAAACGCAAGCCGAGGAATCCCTGGTCATGGTGACGGCCTTCGGCGAACAGTCGCAACAGCAGGCGCGGGCGATAGCCCGCGCCATCACGGCCGGAACCGGCCGCCTGTTCTCGGACCTTAACCAAGCCGCGGTCCAGCTCGACGTTTCGAACCAGGAATCGGCCCGGCAATTGCTCGCCCGATTGCACAGCCAATACCCGAAATTCGAGTCTTTTTCCCTGCGCAACGCCTCCGAAATTTCAACCGCCTTCAACAAAGAGGGCGGCAATCCTGCTCAACAAGATTTAAAACCGGTAGCCGAAATAGAAAACCAGCGATTGATCCTGGTTTATCGCGTGCCTGTACTGCAAGACGGCCAGATTATCAATTACCTTGAGGCCCGCATGTATCCGGAAAAAGTGCTGCCTGAATTTTTCCCGCTCAGCGCCAAATCCGAGACACATCCGCGCGATGTCTGGATTATGCGCAACGACGGGCTGATCGTCTTCGACGAATCGCCCAAATATATTGCCAGCAATTTGTTTATTGACACGACCAGCAATCCATCGCCGTCCTTACAAGCTTTCGGCCGCCTGATGCTGATCGACGACGACAGCATCGGCTATTATTCCTACATCGAAGGCAATACCGAAACCTATAAAATCGCCGCCTGGGATTCCGTTAACTTCGGCTCTGACGAAAGCTGGAAGGTGGTCGTCAACTATACCTATATGCGTAAAGAGGTAACCCCGCGCCCGCTGTTCTGACAGCCCCGGCGAACGGCCGCTAGTTTAAAACCGCCGTCACCAACAGGCCGACTACCGGCTGCCCGGCTTCCTTGCGCAGCACTACCGTTTCCGCCGCGCGCAGGTCGAAGCCCGAAGCGGCCAGGCTGGCTTTGATATAATCATGCGCATGCGCATAACGGCCGTGAGGATTCAACCTGAAGCCGTTGCCGCTCTCCTCGTCGCTTTTTTCCACGGTGAAAACCAGGCTCCCCGCCGCCTTCAGCGCGCCCGCGGCCGCCTTCAGTAAAGGCGCGAGATCGCCGAAATAAACCAGCGTGTCGGCCGATACAATCACATCGAACGCGGCTTTTTCCCGGCCTAAATATTCCACCAGATCGGCTTCGACCAGTGCGTCATAAATTTCGCGCCCTTTGGCTTTACGCAGCATGCCGGAGGACAGGTCGACGCCGACCAGCGTGCCGGCATAAGGCCGCAGCAAAGGTCCGCACAACCCGGTGCCGCAGCCTGCGTCCAGCACCCTGAGATCCTGGCGGGGCTCGGGAAAAAGCGTGGCAACGGCCTGCGTGACCAGTTCGGGCGCCCGATAATCCAGGCGGTTCAGCACGGTGTCGAAGCTGGCGGCAAACTTGTCGAAGATGTCCTGAATATAAGCCTCGGAAGCCCGGTCGGGAACGTCTTCGCCGAGACAGGCGGAAAGATGATGCCTGGCGATCGGATTGCCGGGATCGGCGGCAAGCCAGTTGTGCAAAACCTCTCTGGCTTCCTCGGACTGGCCCGTTTTCAATAGCATTTTCCACAGGCTCTCGTAGGCATATTTGTGATTCGGCCTCAAGACAATGGCTTGTCGGTAAGCCTCGGCCGCTTTCCGGCACTCGTCCTGCTCCTGATAGGTATTGCCGAGATTCTGGAAAACATCGGCATTGTCAGGGCTGAGTTCGGCGGCTTTCAGCAACACGCGCTCCGACTCCTCGTAGGCCTCCAGGTTTCGGAGCACCACGCCCAGATTGTTGCAGGCGCCGGCATGATCGGGCGCCATGTCGATCACTCGCCGGTAGGTTTCGGCGGCCTGTTGCATGTCGCCTGTTTCCTTGTAGATATTGCCCAGATTGTTGCAGGCGTCCAGGTAAGCCGGATTGATTTGCAATGCCTGCTGGATGTTGGCGATAGCCTTGTCGCTCTGACCGGTCTGATGCAGCAGCACGCCAAGGAAATGCAGTGCATCGGGATTGTCCGGCTGCTTTTGCACAATCGAGCGATAGATTTTCTCGGCTTCGGCCAATTGCCCTTTCTGATGCAGGCTGATCGCTGACGACAGGACATTGCCCGGATTCCCCCGTTTTTGCCGCTTCTTGTTGTTCTTGGCTGCAAGCCGTCGTTCAGTTCGATTCATAACAGTGTGATTGATATATCTGGCTGATCAGGCCGCCATGACTTGCCAGGCCCTGTCCGGTGCCTTTACTGCAAGCCATAGCCGCCTGTAAAGGCGCCGACATGTCGGGTATATTCGGAGACAACAGAATCCGCCGTTTAAAACTCCAGCCTGACTCCCGTGGCAAAAGCATGGTTAGTCACATTCTGCCGGTCGATCATCGTGTTATAGGCGACGAAAGCCGCGAGGCCATCGGCAAACTGCCCAGCCACATTAAACCCTAACTGCATGTAATCGCGGTCAGGCGCATCCGAGCGAATGCCGAAGGATGTAGTACCCTGCACAAACTGAACCTGGCTCAGGCTGGCGTTATAGCTCGATTCATGAACCCATTCGAGATTCAGTTGAGGCGTCACCACCCCCCAGGACGCGCTATGGGTGTACGACGAGCGCGCGCCGACTTTGGTGATAATGGATTCAATGTCCTGCTGGCCATAATTGACGGCAAAATTGACGCCGTTGTTTTCGCGAAAACCATCGACTTCCGTTTTCGTATAATCAAAGCCGACGTAAGGGCTGACAATGAAGTTTTGATGGCGATAATTGTAGCCGGCGCTGATGCCTGAGGCATATTGCATACCGGTTGTAGTGCCTTTGGCGGTACGGTTGAAAAAGCTCATGTGGCGTTCAGACTCATAATCCAGGCCGCCGACGCTGGCAATCGCGTCGATATAAAAGTCATCAATATTATAATTACCGTATACGGAACCCGTATAGGAAGCCGTGTACAGTTCGCCCGCGCCGTTCAGAAAGCGGGCCTTGTTATGGGTGTTGTTAAACGCCACGCCGACAAAGAAAGAATCCGTCACCGCATAATCGGCGCCGACCGTCACACCTTGCGTATCGAATTTGTAGCCTTGTTCATTGACGGTTTTGTTTTTGTCCCCGAAGCCGCCCTCGATGTTTACAAAAACGCCCAGGCGTTTGAACAGTTCGGGCATGTCATCGGAACTGGCCGCGCCTACGTTCAGTCCGGCGATGTTAAATCCTCCGCCTCCGCCGGTTTTCAAGGTGGTTATGCGGTCCTGAATACTGCTGAAATTCGCGCTGGAAGTGGCAACGGTAGTCGCGCCTATCGCATTGATCTCCTCGGGCGTAATCTGCTCAAGGACTTCCGCCTGCGCCGCGGGGCTCAAGCCGGCGATAGCCGCGCAGTCGGCAATCAGCGAGCGTGTTGACGCCGAACCGCACAAATCGTTGACGGCCTCGGCCGTAGACCCCATATTCGAGGTTAAAGCCTCTATTTGCGAAGAACCTATGACACTGCCGTCGCTGGTACTGCCTCCGGCAAATGAAACCAGCCTGGCGGTGCCGGTGCCGGAGCCGGTGCCCGGGATGATCATATTGGAATCGCCGACCATCACCAGCACTTCGCCTGTGGCATCATTTACCTTTGTGCCCAGAATGGCATCTTCTTGCGAAAAATAATAATCGGAAACCGCTACCGTATAAGTGCCCGGAGACAAGCTCATATTATCAATCAATGAATTGTAATCAGGACTGATGCCAGCCGCGCCGCAATCGATCTGATCACAGCCATCATCATCAGAGGCAATGGAGGAAGTAAAATTGCCCGTACCGCTGAACAGATAAATCTGAGGATCGATCGTCGGTCCACTGGTCGCGATATCGACGGGCATGGCGCTCGAAAGAGTAAAAGGCAAGTAGCCTATCGACCCTTGTCCTGACTCCGTAATATTGAATACCTGACTTGCTATTTCCTCACCATAAGACAGCGGCGACATCAGCAATGCCGATAGGGTGATTGTTTTCTTTAACATGGTGCTCCAGTTATTATTATTTTTTAAATGAGTGGCCTCCGGAGATAAAAAGGAGGCTTAAATTTATTATTTTTATGGTCTTCAGAAGGAAGATGGGGAATTTTACCGGCTTCAATAGCCGGCGCCAATTTAAAATTGGCGTAGCCTATCTTGAGCGCCCGCAACGCTCAATATCAACAAGGGTATTTTTTGCCTTATCGCATCCGGCGATGCTTAGCCCGGATATTTTATGGAACCACAGACGACCCCAGGGACAGATATTTGCTCCTCGGCAATTGCTCCTGCGTTGCCTACAGGGATGTAGGTACTTAGCGTGAGCAGGAGCGGAAGCTGCACCTAAAGCGCCTACTGTTGGTGCTCTACTACACGCCATCCATGGCGTTATGCGTTTTCGACATTCGCCACATCCCTGCGGCTTAGCGGGCAGGCTGGGTTGGAGCTTTACGGAAACCCCGCATAGGGGGCTGACTTGTCTTTCCGTCCCTCTTCGGCGTTGCCTACAGGGATGTAGGTAAAGGGCGTGAGCAGGACTACATGGACAGGAACGGAAATCCTGCCTCAATCGCGGGGTCTCATTCCCGTTCCTTAACATCACACAACGCCATAGACAATCTCAAAGATTTCTTCAATTGAGGCGGTTGATTCATCAATCATATAGGCACTGTTATTGGGATAGAAAGCGTAGATTTTATCGCCCTGATGCTTGTAGCGGAATTGCTCGCCATGCTGGATCATGGGTACGCCTATGCCCTTGTTGACGAATTCCTGTATGGCTTCAAGTTTCGGGCTGTAATAGTTCTTGACGCCATGCACTACGTTTTCCAGGTGCAACTCATTCGGGTTATCCAGATTCAGCAGGGCATACAAGTCATAATCGCCGTGCATATATTGCATGCGCGTGCAATATCGGACGCCCTCCAGCCGGGCATGGCTGTTTCTCCACTTCGGCGTTGCCGTCAGCGCCGTTTCGTCAAAACTGGCCGGCGCCTCCTCTCTGGAAATCATCAGGCATCCATAGTATTCACTGTGGACATCGGTATCCACGGCGAAACAGCCTTTATCGCTGCCGTGCCGCCTGAATACTTTTTTCGCTCTTTCATCGGGGGTTTTATCCTTTAGGAACTCGCTCCAGGCATCCATGGCTTTTGCATACTTGCCGTCCTTGAAGGCTTTTGCGCCCACCAGCGTGGGGTCGACAACCAGTCCGGCGGTTTTGGCATAGATATGGCCATAGGCAAACGGTATATAAGCATCGGAATCGGCGGTTTTCGCCTTGCAGTCTATCGGCTTCGGATACATGTTTCTGTTGCCTATGTATTTCAGCGATTCGGGATTGGTCGCCCTGACCAATATAATATGGTTGAAAGCCAGGGCCGCCGCTTTAAAAACATTGACGTCGCCCCGCCTGATGCCCAATTGATTGTCGCTCCAGTCAAAGGGCTTGATTTTCCCTGACAGCTGGGCGTGCCTGAACGGCTCTCTGTGAATCTGGCTGAGGTGGCTTGCCCGGGCATTGTACTGTTCTAATTTATTATATTTCATTGATTCTCCAAAAATCCTGCTGGCTGATTTCGCCTTATCGGCAACTAAGGAACGCGCATAAAATAACTTCCTCAAGTGCGCGGATGGAATTTCCGGTGTAGGTGCGAATTCATTCGCACCTACAATTCCCTGATTTATTCCATGCCCATTACTAAGCGCTCATCTTGAGTTCATGGACTGGCGGTTGCGAAAAACGTCCGCTCACCCGGCTCAATTCTGGCGCCGCTTATCAATCGAAATTTCGGCTTATTTTTCTTCATCGGGATTCTTCAAGGGCCACTCCTGAGTATCTATAGGTTTATCGGCCGGCAGCGCCTCGCAATCGCGCACTCTCAGTTGTTTCAGTACGGCGGCATGTGCTTCAATCCGATATCGCAAAAATTGGCCGCAATCGCCGATACCCCGGTATTTTCTAAACACGTCCAGCGCTTGCTCATCCGCTATCACCGATGGCAAGCCCGTGACCAGCGCGGAATGATATCGCTCCAACCGGCCGGCATCAGGGGCTTCGAACTGCTCGAAGCTCAGTTGGGTTATTGCACCGTCCTTGTCCAGATAAAATAAGTATGAACCCTGGTAAGCCCAGCGCTCGCACTGAACTTCAATAATGCGGGTATCGGCACCGAAGCCGTGCATGACGACACCGGGGCCGGCCTCATCCGGCGATGCCAAGGGGCAATCCGAAACATCCCAGTTTAGTCGGGCGTGCCATTGTGCCCGGGTAAATTGGGTTTCGGCGTTAATACCGGCATTTTCGCTCTGGCGGATAGCGCAGGCCATAACGCCGTAGCAAAGGATTATTGCCAGAAACCGTCTCAAGCGGCACTTGTTTTCTCTTACACCGCTCATGAGTGCCATTTCCATGATGCCTTCTTAAATACTATTGCAAAAACGCAGCAGGAATTCGATATTATCGGCATAACCCTTGATGATCTGCGCCTGGTCCGTTCCATTGATGATTCTGCGTGCATTTCTGTAATCGACGTAGTCGCCTCTGATGTAATCGCCCAGTTTCTTGCCGGTGAATGTTCCGTTGCGCATGCCATACGACATAATCCGGTAGGCCGTATCGGGGTCGAGAGCGTTTTGCGGATACAGGTACAAACTGCCGTTTCCGCTCAAGCCGAGAGCGGCATCCATTTTCCTGTAATTGCTTGCCCATGTCAGCTGCACATACCCGCGCCCGTAATAAGTATTCAGATGCACTCTTCTTCCCGTGCTATCGCTCGGGTCAAGTACCCTGACGGGATGTCCATAATCATAATTGCGCCCCTTGCCGTACTCTTCGATAGGCTGCCAGGTATTGGCGCATTCATGCTTAACCGTTGCCAACATGTAAGCTGCCCAGCGGATATCCGTGACATCCGAATCGGCGTTCAATTGCTTTAAAAGATTTTGCAGGCCCTGTTTTGCCGCAACGCCCAACCTGGGATATGAATACTGTGATTCATACAGCTCGACAAAAGCATCGCTATCGAAAGATGTGAAATGATTGCGGCTAAAACCCGACGGCAGATAACTCTCATGGTTTTTTATGCTCTCCCTTAACATCGCCAGAGTCTTACCATCCGGGTCAATTCGCCCGTCCGGACGACTAAACCTCAGATCCGGGTGATTAGCCTGAAAAGCCTTGATTGCATCGATCAACTCCCCGTTTATCTTGCCAGTAACCGTTAAGGGGGAAACGAGTTCCGTATGCCTGGCATTATTGTTGATAAGATTTTGTATTTTGATTACATCGACTGTTTTGTTGGCGCCGTTCAAACCCACTGATTCCGCTATCGTTACCATATCAACTCCCGAATTTTAGGCGATTGTCATCATCTCATTTCTTATTATTGATTCTTTATCATATTTCATTAAGTTTTAGCTAAACTTAAATTCATACTCAACTGTGTCATCCTGTTCTTTAATATGCAGGTGCCCGACTGATTTGCATCATAACCTTACCCACTTCTGCACGCTAAGAGGCAATTGGCTTTACCCCCTGAACCTCTGCAGTCAAAGGCAGGTACCCAGTCTTATCATCCCGGTATTCGTGTGCAAGGGCTTTTGTGGTATGCAAATTCAGCGGCATTCAGTTATTAATTCATTTTATATCACTAACGATTCGACTCCTGATGTCAGCAGCATGCTGCTCATTCTATTGAGGAATCTTGATTGGCCGCAACGTATTGATTGGACGCTCGAAAACTTGAGTTGAAATTTTATCGATGAGATCAGAAATAAAGCACCGGCTAGTTTCATCTTCAATTTCTAGCGCATCGCGCTTCGGCACCAGGGCCATGCTTTTGAAATAAATACCTATGCACTGAACACCGGATTCGGACGGATCCGATATTTCATATACTTTCAGCATCCGCAGGCGTAGCCCGTTCTTCACGTCAATTAAAGCGCTGTGCAGCAATGTTTCAATATGATTACGCCAATGTTCTGATACGGACATCGTTTAAGCCCATGCGAAGGATGGACATAAACAGTTGAGAGATTTAATCATGGATGGCGAACGATTACTCTACAGAGGTACATACGAGATGCCTAGCAATACAGGCGCTGTGATGATTACTGGTTTGTGATCTTTGATCACCCGGAATTTCGATTTGCTACATTCAGACTACTTGTTACGAATTTACCGTCATTGGCCTAGTATGAACTAAGTAATGGGCATGGAATAAATCAGGGACTTGTAGGTGCGAATTCATTTATGCCCTATGGGTACTTGTGCCCTTCAGGGTCATTCGCACTGTGCGGATACCAACAGTAGGCGCCCTAGGCGAATCCGCGCCTACACCGGAAATTCCTCGCACTTGAGGAAGTGATTTTATGCGCATTCCTAAGGCGAATCCATCGTGAAATAAAACTCTCCCTCAATAGACCCATTTTCCCACGGCACTTGCTGGCCACCCGTTTCTTCCTTAACGGCGGTACGTACCTTGCGTAACATCATGCCGATTTCCAGTCCAGGTTGATCGATTTGTTGCAGCAGGTGTTTGGTATAAGTGCCGTTTCTGCCGCTGCCGTCTAAAGCCACATTGTCAGGATTTGTTGAAAAGATCAGTAAAGTACCATTAGGGGCATTCATGCCGATCAGTCCCCGGTTAACAGCACGGGTACTACTGGGAAATGGATTGTTGCGACAGGCATCCAGAAAAACCAGATTCAAATGACTATTGCCTTCACCCATTTTTTCCACCACATCATTGGCACTGATCGCTTTGCGTTTGACGTCGTCTTCTCGCATCAAATTGGCATCAACGGGCAATAAATAATTCTCACCTTTAACCTGCAAACCGTGCCCGGAATAATAAAATAAGCCAATACCACCGCCTTTCAAACTCTCGCCGAATTGATAAACCGCATCGGCCATCGTTTCAAGATCTGCGTTGGTCTTCAAGATCACCTGGAAATTGAACTTTTTAAGCGCTTGAGCAATATCCTCGGCATCGTTAGTTGGGTTAGCCAGTTGTGCCGTATATTGATAAGCGCTGTTACCAATAACTAATGCCACCCTGCGCTCATGCTTGTTATTATTCAGGACAATAGTATTGTAACTAGTGGGCTTGACAGCTTCAGGCGATGACGCCTGATTTGAAGAGGGTGCTGATTTCTGTGGCTTGCTTCTATGATCAGTATAAGCAGGTGTCTCCTGGATAGCCACAATCGGCGATATGACCGCTACAGCCATCGGATTTTCATCATCCGTTAGCTTATCTTTATAAATAAAACTAAACGAGATCGGCGATCGCTCATCGTAAGGTGGCTGAGTATGATGTGGCTTGGCTTTATAACCAGGTGCTTCGGCGATGATATCGTGACGCTGCCCATTCACCAGAATTTTGAGATCCCCCCCAGCACTAATCGGACTACCAATCGCGTTACCATCGACAAAAAAACGGGTGTTGTCTTTGTTGGAAATAAGCGTAACAACCCGATCAGCATCAGCCGATGCCTTCGGATAGTTCAACTTGTCTTGTGCGGAAAACTTGCTGCCTTGCAGTGCCGTAGCGCATCCAGCAAGACAGAACATGTACACTATTATTGCGACGTATTTATTGATCATTCTAGCCATAGCCACAGGTTGATTTTTCTACCGCTTTGATTTGCGGCTGACCCGTTTTTTCACAGGTTTCGGCATCGGTTGTGGCGCTTGGCTTACTGCTGTTTTGCATTCGGCCATCATGAATTGAAATTGATAAACAGGAAAATCATAAGGCGGTTTCAGTTTTTCAATTTTTGCTTCACAACCCGGAGCTTCGGCAGTCACAGAGTGTTCGCCTTTACTATCAATACATACCTTTAACTGTTTAGCACGCCCCATTTCCTTACCATCGACGATAAACAGGGTTTGCTCTTCACTAGAAACCAAACGTAAAACCTCATCCGCTTGTTCCGATACTTTAGGCTCATTAACGCAAGTTTGTGATAAACCTTCTTCAATATTGGTTTTGGTATCGAAAATACCTGCCTTGGTGTTGTCGACTTGCTTTTCAAACTCTCTCGCAAATTTTGTTCCGCAACCCACACTAAACATTGCAATCATCATCACTGCAACGGTGGTTGTGCATCCAGAATACTTCATTCATTTCTCCAGTGTGCTGAAATAAACAAACGCTCATCGCCTAGAAACATATCAACGAGCGTTATATTTTTTGGTTATTACTGATATTTGGACTTTTCAAGAAGCTCCTGCTCACCTACCTGCATTTTTGCGGCGGAGCCTTCTAGTTTTACAGTTTGGACGTAATAGAAAGGATACATCGTATAAGTAGTGTCCAGACGGTAATTTATAATTGCATCGGCACCGGGTTGTTGCGCTAACGCATCGCTCATCAGTTTCAAAACCTTCTCCTTATTCAATGTAGGCGGAATCAAGAACATCCCTTCTTTGACTGTCGCACTAACATGTCCCATGGGTTGTACGTTAGAATTTGGATAAGCAAAATGTGCCGTAGGCTCAAAAGTCCCATGAGTGGTAGAGCAACCAATCTGAGACAAGGCAAGAGCTACAAGGCTGGTAATTAATTGTAAACGCATGATATTCCTCATTGGATAATTAGTTAGATTATTTCAAGACTTGCGTGCCGGCTTTCATTCGTGCGGCGGTGCCTTCTACTCGATAGGTAACTGTGTATATCGGTAAAACAAGAACTTGAGTGATATCCATAAAATGAAGAGTATTAATCAGCATGTCTGCGCTAGGGCTTTGCTCAATTGCCTTGGTAATGGCTTCATATTCAAGACTGGAAGATTTATCAGGTGGAACAAAAAAGGATGTTTTACTCGCCTGTCCTTGAACATGACCCAATGGATAAACATTACTATTGGGATAATCAAAATGTGATTGAGGCGCCAGTTTCGCTACATAAGTTTGCGTGCAACCTGTAGCTAATAAAGACAGCATAATTAATGAAAGTGATTTTTTCATGGGTTCTCCAAACCTTGGAAAATTAATTATTATTAAGTTTTGTAAAGCGGATTAAATACTGCTGGGGGGATTATGGCTGCTTAATATATTTCCAAATAATCGATATTTTAGGCAGACAAGATGAATTTACTGTGATTCCTTTCATTTAGTTATTCCCTGTTTAATGCTGCTACGGTAGAAGTGTTTTGGCGGTATTGATTGGCGAGTAATAGTAGATCAATATGATCTAATAAATCAAGGTCAAGTATATCTAACCAGGCGAAACTACCATTTGGCAAACAAATATTAACTATTTCTGTTAATGAGTATTATTAAACGGGTATTTTTGAAAGTATCTTTCATGACTTAGAAACCAGAACGGAATCATCTTTAATGCTATCGAATCAGTCAAAGCTAACTTAGAATATATCCGAATAATTCGAGATATTTTATAAGAGCTGGAGTTCTCCTTTAACAGATGTGTTCTGGACGCAGAGAAAAATCTTAGTTCAAAAAATCAGCTTAAAAACATCAATTATTTGCTGGGATAGATTCTTAATTAGTTTAGGTAGAAACAATGGAAAAATCATGTATTGAGGATAAAACAGTTTTAAAGGGGCGATTTGTGCTACAAGAGGTTATCGGTCAGGGAGGTATGGGGACCGTATATAAAGCATTGGATTTAGTGGCCCGGGAAGCACGTGATAAAGATCCCTACCTCGCTATAAAGCTTCTTAATCCTGAACTGCTTGATGACCCCAGATTTTTCGTGGCGATGCAACGAGAAGCTAAAAAAGCCAAGTCACTTGCCCATCCGAATATTATTACAGTATATGATTTTGATCGTGATGCGGGTAACATTTATTTAAGCATGCAACTTCTCAAAGGACGCCCCCTCAGTTCCTTGATTAAAGAATATCCGTCAGGTATGCCATTTAAAAAAGCTTGGCCAATTATACAGGACATGGCGGCGGCATTGTCTCATGCACATAAAAATGGCATAGTCCACTCCGACTTCAAACCAGGTAATGTTTTTGTAGACGATAAAGGCCAGGCAAAAGTCCTGGACTTTGGTATCGCTTGTCCTTTCAATAGAAAGGGGCAAAGTGATGACGACACCACCGTGTTCCATTCCCGTTCATTAAATGCACTATCGCCCGCTTACGCAAGCTTGGAGATGCTTAATAGCCTGGAACCTGATCCAAGAGATGATATTTATGCCCTTGCCTGTATTACTTATGAACTTCTGTCAGGTAAACACCCTTTTTCGCGATCGAACGCTCAGCAAGCCTTCGATTTAAAAGTGCAACCCACCTCCATAACTACGATAACAAGATCGCAATGGAAAGGATTGTTACATGGCTTGGCGCTGAAACAGGAAAGCCGTTGTGAAACGATCGACCAGTTCATAAAAGAAATTTCTCCGGCAAAAGCCGATAAATCAAGATCAATCTCCGCGTTTTCAGTGATATTTTCTATTGGTCTACTTACGGTTATTTTGTGGCTGTTCTATGGTAAAAACGGCACCGGCTATGATGTAACAAACACTGATACGCCAAAACAGAATCCCTTGGAAAAAGTGGAGACCAGTTCTATTCAAACTGATATGACAACAGATCAGCATCATCAAGAAAAAATGCTTATGCCCTTTCATGAGTCATTGAAACTGCGATCGTCCGCAGCGAATTACCGTATCGGAGAATCCATGACGTTATTGCTGGAAACGGAAAAACCGATGTATGTAACCATTGTTCATATAAGTACAGATGGGCAAATTTCTACAATTTTTCCTAATGCCTACGAACCGGATAACTGGCTGACTGCCGGAAAGACAGTCAGCCTCCCAAAGGAAAATGCGAGCTATGAACTGACTGTATCAGGCCCACCCGGAATAGACCGCATAGAGGCCTTCGGAAGTGCTGAACCTCTACCTCCAACGGAGAAGATTATTAACTCAAACGGTGAACTAAACCCTCAGCTAAAATCATATATCTCATCAAGAGTTAGTTTAACCATACCGGTTCTATAAATCTTGCTGCTATGGAATCGCTACAACTCGCACGCGTCTGTTTACCTCGCTATACGGGTTATCAGGATCCAGTAAATTGCTCTTTCCGAGTCCTGAAAATTTTATTCTTGATGCGTTCAGCCCATGCCTCTTAACAAAGAAATTGCGAACGGTAAAGGCTCGCTTTAGTGATAAATCCTTGTTGTATTCATCACTACCCTTTGCATCGGTATATCCTTCCACATGAAAGTTCAATCGGCCAAGCTCACCAGATACCAAGGCCTCCGCAACTGGAGTTAATTGCCTGATGGCTTCTTCTGTCAATTGAGCGGAGTTAAATGCAAAACGGACTTCCAAGGAGATTGCCTGGGGAGTTGAAGCCAAGGAAGAAGACAATCCTGCTTGTCCGGTTGGGCGAATGCGAATGCCTCGTGTCAGCACTTTATCCCCCCTTTCAGAATGAGGCTTAAAGGCTTGAATGATTTCCTCTTTTGTAGGCGCTCTTGCACCGACATTTAAATCTTCCGCCCATAGAACGTTAACTGAGGTCAGGCAACATACTATGGCCAGAGTAATGCTGTTTGTTTTTTTAAAAATACCCATAATCTTACTCCTCACAAAACTATGATAAATATTCGTCCAACCGTTCAGTCAAACGGAAAGCTGTGTATACTTTTGAATCCAAAAAGAGTTCTTTACCGGCAGAAAGTATTGTTACGCTCTGTCTACCAACATGCGATTGCCCATAGCCGATAAAGGTATGTCATTGAATAACTTTTGAGGAGAGTCCATGGCTTTAAAAGCTTTTACCGCTTGTCCTGGAGGAACTTCCAATGCCCATACTTTTTCTTTCAAATTCCATTCCTTCGAAATAGCAAGTAATTCCCGCAATAAATTCCTGATTGCCTCTTTTCTTATCAGAAGCTGAGAAATAAATACTCGAAATGCATTTTCCAAACCACGCAATAAGGAAACATCCCTGCGGGATGAAGCCAATGATTAAAACGTCCGCATCAAACCACCACACCCCGAATAGACGCTATTCTTTTTTCCAACCACATGTAGAAAAACCTTCGGCCCAAAGCACAGTTCCTCGACGGGAATGCCAATAAAACCTGGTCTTATCTCGCCAAGCTTCTCTAAATGTGAATTAAGAGCTGGTTCGTAAAAAATTCCAGAAAAACAAAGCCGCCGCGAGTTTGCCGAAGACGACGTGCACCATCGTAAGCATCCAGTCCCACCACCTGGCATTATTGCTGCTTTAGCGTTTCAATGAACTCCGGTGCC
>SWCD01011399.1_pt1 | contig 36809 bp, 33 predicted proteins | sample 4693011 | NCBI WGS metagenome assembly SWCD01 (sample SAMN10267278, study PRJNA491770) | bioreactor metagenome | isolation source: DHS bioreactor inoculated with marine | place: Japan: Omine Ridge, Nankai Trough
ACCATATCGGTGATCTGGCTACGCCAGCTTGCGTAATTCTTGGGTTCGGGCATCACCATCCGGTCGCGCAGGGCATCGAAAAAGCCAAAGAGGCTGGGCCGCGCGCTCAGGAATTCAGGGGGCAGACCCGTGAGATCCGTGAGCGCGGGGTTGAAGACCGCAAGCATCTTGGCCCGGTCAAAGACCACAAGGCCGGTGGTGAGGTCGGCAAAAGTCTTGCTCAACGTCTGGACAAACTCACGTTGCAGCGTTTCGGCACGAACAAGGCGGGTGATGTCCTGCGCGTGGTGGATGCAGCCCATCGCGGTGCGGGTTACATGCAGGTCATAGACGTGATCCGGCTGGCCCGTGTCCCCGGCAAGACGGAGCCGCGCACAGGAGGTGTCGCCCACCTCCGGCGGGAAGTCGGGCCGTGCGGTCAGGTGCGGAACATGGGCGGGCGGCACTGCGCCGGCGCTGTCATTTTGCGAGAGGATGGAACCGACGCCATCCATGATCCAGATCGGGGTGGGCGCACGCTCGGCTGCCAAAGACCGGGAGAGAAGATCGTGACGCTCGCTTGCGAGGGCGTGGCAGGCGGCTGCGTCAACGGGGGCCGTGTCACGCAGCACGGCGCGCAGGCTATCTCGCTGCCGGATGAGGGTGAGGGTCGCGCCATCCTCGGCCTGCAAGAAGATGCTCTGGCCTGCGTTCATGTCGTCGTGATGTTGCGGCAGATCGCCAAACCGAAAACCCATCCAGTGGCAAAAGCGCGACCAATCGCTGACCTCTGTCGCGGCCTCGGGCAAGGACAGGCTGGAGGCATCGTGATCGACCAGCACGCCATCGCGAAAGAGAAAGGCCACATCGCGCGGGCCCGGTACCGCTTGCGCGCGCCGGCCAAGAGGGCTGGGACGGCCCATCAGCCAGAGAATACCCAATGACAATAGAAGCGCCAAAGGCACAAGAACGGCGATATCCGAAGCAGCCATGGCAAACATCTACATCCCTCGCAGGCGGGTTCCGAGACCAAGCTTGGCGCAGAGTGGTTAAGAGGGGATTAACGCTGACCGGGGATCAGCCACGCAGAGGCTGATTGAGGCCCAAGGCAGGGGTGAGAGCCCCGGATGGGGCCTCGAGCGCGTCGCGGGGCCAGGACACCTCGACCAAGGCGCCGGTGCGCGCGGCACGGCTGGCCTCTTTGCGAAAGGAATCCGAGCCATTGGCAAAGGTGAGATCGGCGCCTGACCGTTCCAGCAGGGTCTTGGCGATGAATAGACCTAGGCCCATGCCCTCGTATTCCGGGCGCTGTGGATCGTTGGCGGGGGCGCGGCGGCGAATGAAGGGATCGCCGATTCGCCCCAGCATGTCGGGCGGATAGCCGCGCCCGTCATCCATGATTCGCAGAGTGATGGCATCCGCGGTCCAGCCGCTCTCGACCCAGACATTGTCACGGGCGAAATCCACGGCGTTCTGGATCAGGTTGCGCAACCCATGGATCACTTCGGGGCGGCGTAGCACGGTTGGTTGGCTGCTCAGGTTCTCTGCGCCGTGGTCGAAATGTATCCGCTTACCGCGGTCGATATGCGGCTCTGCCGCCTCTTCAATGAGCGCGGTGAGGGGAGCGCTGCGCAGGTGCAGATCATCCTTGCCCACGCGACCCATGGATCGCAGGATGTCGCGGCAGCGATCGGTTTGCTGCACGATAAGCAGAGCATCCTCGCGCAGGTCAGGGTAGTCGGCGAGTTCCTCGGCCAATTCGGCACTGGCGAGTTTGATCGTGGCCAGCGGCGTGCCCAGCTCATGCGCTGCGGCGGCAACCACGCCGCCCAGATCAGTCAGTTTCTGTTCGCGCGCCAAGGCCATTTGCGTCGCTTGCAGGGCGTCGGACATGGCGCGCATTTCCTGCACGATCCATCGCGAATAGACCCCGAGGAAAAGCACCGCGATGACAATCGCCATCCAATTGCCAAAGCGGAATACATCCGGCATCGCCAGAACGAAACCGTCCTGAAGCCGCAGTGGCAAGTAGAATTGCATCAAGAGCGTGACGATCATGATCGCCATCGCGCCGAGAAAAGCGGTGGAGCGCCCCGAGAGCGCGGAGGCCGACACCGTGACCGGCCCCACGATCAGGATCGAAAACGGATTGTGCAGCCCGCCGGTCAGATAGAGCAAGAGCCCCAGTTGCAGCATGTCGAAAAGCACGACCAGAAAGGTATCCTGTTCCGACAGGCGTTTGTTTTCGGCAAAGACAAAGGCGGCGACGAGATTGCTGGCGATCGAGACCCCGATCACCAGAAAACACAGGCCGATTTCGAGATCGAGGCCATAGACCCGCTCGGCGATGATCAAGGCGGATGCCTGCCCCACGATGGCCCACCAACGCAAAAGGACCAGCGTGCGCAGGCGAATCCAGTTGCCGCGTTGGCGGGATTTCAAGGGTTCCGGCGAGAGATCAACCATATGTGCGCCTACGTCCCATTGCACGCGAGGGGTGTGATGATACATAAGCAAAGTCGCACTCTGACCTCACGAACGCAAGGATATCCCATGACCCGCTTGATCGCCATCGCCGCTGGATTAGTCGCCATCGTCGGGCTTGGGATCACCTATGCCATGACCATGATGCAGGGTGAGGACGACCAGTTTGCGCAGTGCCGGGCGTCGAATGTCGCCGGCGGCGCATCGCAGATCGGCGGTGCGTTTACGCTTGTCAGCGAAACCGGCGAGACCGTGACCGACAAAGAGGTGATCGACCAGCCCTCGCTGATCTATTTTGGCTATACGTTCTGTCCCGATGTCTGCCCGCTCGACAATACGCGCAATGCCGAGGCGGTGGATCTGCTCGAGGACCGTGGTGAAATGGTCAAGCCGGTGTTCATCTCGATTGACCCCAAGCGGGACACGCCCGAGGTGATGGCGGAATACACCGACTATGTGCACCCCCGCCTGCTGGGCCTGACCGGCAGCGAAGAGCAGGTGCGTGCCGCCTCAAAGGCCTATCGTACGTTTTTCCAGGCGCATCAGCCGACCGAGGGCGAAGAGGATTTCTATCTCGTGGACCATTCCACAATGACCTATCTGTCCCTTCCCGAGCATGGCTTTGTCGAGTTTTTCCGCCGTGACGTGACCGCAGAGCAAATGGCTGATCGCGTTCAATGTTTTCTTGACGCTCGTTAGAATAGCGCGTTTGTTTGACGCAGGTCAGGCTGCGGGCTAGAACCTGTGTCAGAATGACGGAGCGGGAGGGACGGCATGACCGACGAGATACAGGATATCGGTGAAGATAGGTCTCTTCTGCTTGTGGATGATGACGAGGCGTTTCTAAAACGTCTCGCCAAGGCGATGGAGAAGCGCGGTTTCGAAGTTGAAACGGCAGGATCGGTCGCGGCCGGGCGCGCGATTGCCACGGCGCGCCCCCCCGCCTACGCGGTTTGCGATTTGCGGCTTGAGGATGGCAACGGGCTCGACGTGGTCGAGGTGATCCGCGAAAAACGCCCCGACAGCCGGATCGTGGTGCTGACGGGCTATGGCGCGATTGCCACCGCTGTTGCGGCGGTCAAAATTGGGGCCACGGATTACCTGTCCAAGCCAGCGGATGCCACCGACATCACCAACGCCCTCTTGGCCAATGGTGCCGACCTGCCGCCCCCCCCCGAAAACCCGATGAGCGCCGATAGGGTGCGATGGGAGCATATCCAGCGGGTTTATGAACTTTGTGATCGCAACGTGAGCGAAACCGCTCGTCGCCTCAATATGCACCGCCGCACCTTGCAGCGCATCCTCGCCAAGCGGTCGCCCAAGTAAGTTTGCACCGCACCGGGGTGCGATTTGATCATTTAGCGTCAACAGACTATATTTTTAGCTAAGATTGTTTCTCAAAAGCCCGTATTAAACATTGAGGAATAATTTAAGGCCGTTCCGGGCAGGCAACAGGACGTGATTTTTGGGGGCATGGCAGTCATATCGGATGCGGTTGCGGCGCAAACGGGCGAAGATTCGCGCGTTTCGCAAGCATTTTTCGCTTAATCCGGTGATCAACCGCACCGATCGGATCAAGCCGGGCGATGTGTTGTTATTTTCAACCATGCGTGACGAGCATATTCGCCTGCCCTATTTCCTGCGCTATTACCGCGAATTGGGGATTTCGCACTTTCTGATCGTGGATAATGACAGCACCGATGGCGGCGCGGAATATCTGGCGGCGCAAGAGGATGTGTCGCTATGGTCAACCAAATCGAGCTACAAGCGCGCGCGGTTCGGGGTGGATTGGCTCAACTGGTTACAGGGCAAATATGGCCATGGTCATTGGACGCTGGTCGTCGATCCTGATGAATTCTTCATCTATCCGTTCTGCGATACGCGCCCCATTCGGGCGCTGACCGATTGGCTGGATACCTCTCAGGTCAAATCCTTTGGCGCGATGCTGCTCGATATGTATCCCAAGGGGCGGATTGATGCGGTTCCCTATCAGCCGGGGCAAAACCCGATAGAGATCGCCGCATGGTTCGATCCCGGTAATTACATCATCGAAAAGAATAAGTTTTACGGCAATCTCTGGATTCAGGGCGGGCCGCGGGCGCGGGTGTTTTTCCCGGACAACCCTAAAAAGGCGCCGGCGCTGAACAAGACACCGCTGGTGCGGTGGGACCGGCGCTATGCCTATGAAAGCTCGACCCATATGATCCTGCCGCGCGGTCTGAACCTGACCTATGACGAATGGGGCGGGGAAAAGGCGAGTGGCATCCTGCTCCATGCCAAGTTTCTGGACACCTTTACCGTCAAGGCGGCAGAGGAACTGACCCGCCGCCAGCATTATTCCGGCAGCGTCGAATACAAGGCCTATGCAGAGTTGGTGAAGGACAATCCCGAACTTTGGTGCAAATGGTCAGAAAAATATATAAACTGGCGACAATTAGAAATTCTCGGGTTGATGTCCAAGGGGAACTGGGCATGAGCACGGGGACGGGAACAGGGACAGAATGAGCGTCGGCATCATCATGCTGGTTCATACGGCCTTTGGTCGCGCCGAACAGGTGGCGCGCCACTGGGCGGCCTCAGGCTGTCCGCTGGTTATCCACGTCGATAAGGCAGTCCCACGCAAGACCTACAATGCCTTTGTGCAGGCGCTCTCGGATATGAGCGATGTGCGCTTTGCCCCGCGCCATCGTTGTGAGTGGGGCACCTGGGGGTTGGTCGCGGCAACACAGGGGGCCGCTGAGATCATGCTGCGCGATTTCAAGGCGGTGCGGCATGTGTATCTTGCCTCTGGCTCGTGCCTGCCTTTACGCCCGGTGCAAGAGTTGATCGATTATCTGGGAAAGCGGCCACATACCGATTTCATCGAGAGCGCCACAACGGCGGACGTGCCTTGGACCATCGGCGGCTTGGATCAAGAGCGATTCACGCTGAGGTTTCCATTTTCCTGGCGTAAGAACCGCTTTCTCTTTGACAAATACGTCGCGCTTCAACGGCTGGTGCGGTTCAAGCGGCGCATTCCCAACGGTATTGTGCCGCATATGGGAAGCCAGTGGTGGTGTCTGACGCGGCAAACGCTATCCGCCATTCTGGAAGACCCGGAGAGGCGGATCTATGACCGTTACTTCTCCAAGGTGTGGATTCCCGACGAGAGCTATTTTCAGACCCTGGCGCGGCAATATTCTCGCCAAATCGAGAGCCGGTCACTGACGCTGTCGAAATTCGACTATCAGGGCAAGCCACATATTTTCTATGATGATCACCTGCAACTCTTGCGGCGCTCCGACTGTTTTGTCGCGCGCAAGATCTGGCCCTTTGCCGACCGTCTTTATGAGGCGTTCTTGACCGATCAGGCCAGTGCGATGAAGCGCACGGAACCGAACCCCGGCAAGATCGACCGCATTTTCGCCAAGGCGGTGGAGCGGCGCACGCGTGGGCGCCCCGGTCTCTATATGCAGAGCCGGTTTCCGGTCGAGGGGCGCGAGAACGGACTGACCTGCGCACCCTATTCGGTGTTCGAGGGTTTCAGCGATCTTTTCGAGAATTTCGAGCCGTGGCTGGCACGGATGACCGGCATGCGGGTGCATGGCCATCTCTTTGCGCCGGAACGGGCCGAATTTTCCGACGGGCAGATGGTGATGAACGGGGCGCTGTCAGACAGTGCCGCGCTGCGCGATTACAACCCGCGCGCCTTTCTGGCCAATCTGATCTGGAACACGCGCGGCGAGCGGCAATGTTTCCAGATGGGACCGCGCGATGTCCTGACGGATATCGAGTGGGATATTGTCCGCGACCCGAATGCACAGGTTTCGGTGATCTCGGGGGCTTGGGCCGTACCACTCTTCAAATCCAATGCCAATTTCTCGGACATCCGGCGCGAGGCGGCACAGTTGCAGCGGATAGAGAGCAAGCATCTGGAGGTGCTGCGCTCGCAATGGATCAAGGCACGGGTGCGCATCTGGACCATGGCCGAATTCATCGAGGCCCCGATGGAGCCATTGCAAACCATCATCGACGAGATTGGCCAGCAGAACCTGCGCGGTTTGGCCGAGGTGCCGCGCATGGCCGATCTGACCGGCTTTGGTCAATTCCTGCAAAACCTCAAGAATCAAGGGATGCACCCCTATGTGATGGGGGATTTTCCGGTGGAGCAGGGGATGAACGAACCGCAGAACAATCCCCGCAAACCCTATCTTGTGCGATAAGGCCGAATGACAGGCAATTTTGATTATTTCGTGGTGTTCGCAGAGATGCGCACCGGGTCCAATTTTCTTGAAAGCAACCTGAATGCCTTTGACGGGATCGAATGCCATGGCGAGGCGTTCAATCCGCATTTCATCGGCTATCCCAACAAGACAGAGCTCTTGGGGTTGACCCAAGCTGAGCGGGACGAGGTGCCAGAGCGGTTGATCGGCGCAATCAAGGGGCAATCGCAAGGCATCGGCGGGTTTCGCTATTTCCACGATCACGACCCGCGCATTCTGAATCTGATGCTGGACGATCCGCGCTGCGCCAAGATCATCCTGACGCGCAACCCTGTCGAAAGCTACGTGTCGTGGAAAATCGCGCAGGCGACTGGGCAATGGAAACTGACCAACGTCAAACGCCGTCGGGACAGCAAGATCACCTTTGATCCGGCCGAGTTCGAGCTGCATGTGGGCCGGTTGCAGGCGTTTCAGGTGTTGCTGCTAAACCGGCTGCAAGCGGCGGGGCAGACGGCATTTTACGTGGCATATGAGGATTTGCAGAGCCTTGAGGTGATGAACGGTCTGGCGCGCTACCTGGGCTGTGAGACGCGGCTAGAGGCGCTCGATGCTTCGCTCAAGAAGCAGAACCCCGAACCACTGGAAAGCAAGGTCGAGAATTTCACGGAGATGGAGCGGGCGCTGGCGGGGCTCGATCCGTTCAACCTGACGCGCACCCCCAATTTCGAGCCGCGACGCGGCGCGGCCGTGCCCGGATTTGTCAGCGCGGCACGCGCGCCCTTGCTCTATATGCCGGTGCGCTCCGGCCCCGAGGCAGAGGTCTGTGCGTGGCTCGCGTCACTGGACAATGTGCCGGTCGAGACATTGCCCACCAAGCTCAATCAAAAGGCGCTGCGGCAATGGATGCGGCGCAAGCCGGGGCATCGGCGCTTTACCGTGCTCAGGCACCCGGTGGCACGCGCGCATGCTGCCTTTTGCGACAAAATCCTGATCAAGGGACCGGGATGCTATCGCGACATTCGCCGCACGCTGCGCAATTTTCACAAACTGCCGATTCCCCAAGGGGATTTGGATGCGAGTTATGATCGCGATGCACACCGGCTGGCCTTTGCGGCCTTTTTGCGGTTTCTCAAGGCCAATCTGGCGGGACAAACCGGCATAAGGGTGGATGCACATTGGGCAACACAGGCCGCCGTACTCGAGGGGTTGGCGGACTTCGCCCCGCCCGACATGGTGGTGCGGGAAAGTGAAATGGCGGGGTATCTGACCGCCTTGGCACGGCAGGTGGGTTATTCCAAGGCCCCTTCCCCGGCCAACGCGCGCGACACCGCACCCTATCCACTGGCCGAGATTTACGATGCCGAAATCGAGGCTCTGACGCGCGACGCCTATTTACGCGACTACATGACCTTTGGCTTTGGCGATTGGGCGTGACAGCGCCGTGCCTCACGCAAGGGTGACGCGGGCAGTCTGTGCAGGGGCGGCGGAATGTGGGAGAGTTTGGGGCAACTGTCCTCTGACCGGAGCCTCATATGCGCCTTGTCTCTGTTCTTGCCCTCTGTCTGGCTCTTGCCGCGCCGCTGAGGGCCGCACCGCTCTGCGGTAATCCTGAGACGCCCTGCGAGACGCCGAATGGCAGCTATCACATCGCCCTGCCCAAAGGAGCCGGGCCGTATCCGGTGATGGTCTTTTTGCACGGGCATGGCGGGCGCGGCGGGCCAATGGTCGAGGGTGCCACCGCACGGGAGGCCACCGCGCGTGGCTATGCCTATATCGCGCCCAACGGGCTGATCCGTATGGGGCGCACACGCCCTAGCTGGAATTTTCACCCGGACTTTCCGGGACAGCGGGATGAGGCGGCGTTCCTGCAAGAGGTGATGCAGGATGCCGCCGCACGCTTTGACATCGACCCAAAGCGCAGTCTCCTGGCTGGGTTTTCCATCGGCGGGTCTCTCACCAGCTATATCGCCTGCGCGACGCCGGACGCCTTCAGCGCCTATGCGCCAGTGTCTGGCAGCTTTTGGCGACCGCATCCGACTGGCTGCGCCGGGCCTGTGCGGCTATTGCATACGCATGGCTGGCGCGACGAAGTGGTGCCGCTCGAGGGGCGCGTGATCCGTCAGGTCATGGGGCGTGATTTTGCCCAGGGTGACGTGTTTCATGCCATGAGCCTGTGGCGCGCGGCCAATGGCTGTGACAATTACCGCGCCGACAGGTTCGAAACCTCGGGCGATTTCCTGCGCCGAAGTTGGACCCGCTGCGCCCCCGGTTCCGCGCTAGAGTTCGTGCTGTTCGACGGGGGGCATAGCGTGCCGAAAGGCTGGTCCACGATGGCGCTCGACTGGTTCGAGACGCTCAAGGGACCCGGCCAGTAGCTGTTACTCGGCGGCGATGGGCGGGCTCTCGGGATGGCGGAACATCATCCGGTGATTGCGCGCCAATTGCAGGATGGGCGGGGTATCGACCATCTCGGGCGTGGCCATCAGGGGCGCGAGGCCACGACGCTGATCCAGCCGCAGGCCCGACACCATCGAGAGCGGCACGGCGGCAACTAGGCTCACCGCAATCGGCAAAAGCCAGAGCGACACCACCCCCGCCGCCATACCGAGCACCAGAAGCGCACCGCTGACGGTTTCGAGCGCATGAAACTTGAGGACGGTGCGCGGGCTGTAATCGCCGCCTTTGCGCGCCTGCGGCGACCAGGTGGGACGAATGCCGATCACGGTGCGCAGCACCGCAACCACCTGTTGCACCATCATGATCGGCGAAAAGAGGATCGACAGCAGCACTTCGACCAGCAGCGAGAGGGCAAATCGTGCCCCGCCGCCATAGCGCTGCATTTTCTGCTCGGTGAAGCCAAGCGAAAGCGCGCCCAGCATCTTGGGCGCAAGCAGCATCCCATACATGAACAGCAGGATGAGCACGGAACTGACCCGGCTCATTTCTGGCCAGACCGGATAGAGCGGGTTTTCCATCGAGAAATAGGTGATGACGCTGTCTTGGCCATTGCCCAAAATCGCCCAGATCACCAGAAGGCCGAACCACGCGGGCGAGAGCAGATAGCTCATAGCGCCGTGGAAAAGATGAAAGCGAGAGACCGGATGTAGGCCGCGCGTCGCCAGAAGGCTGAGGTGTTGAAGATTGCCATGGCACCAGCGGCGATCACGCAGCGCATAGTCGATCAGGGTGGCGGGCGGCTCTTCAAAGCTGCCGGGAATGGAGGGAAGGAACCGCACCGCCCAGCCGGCACGGCGCAAAAGCCCCGCCTCGACGAAATCATGACTAAGGATCAGACCGCCCTTGCCGCGCAGCGACGGCATGCGCGGCAAGCCCGCGCAATCTGCAAAGGCGCGGGTGCGCAGGATGGCGTTATGGCCCCAATAGTTGCCCTCGGAGCCCGTCCATCCCGCCAGTCCCTGAGACAGAAGCATCCCGTAGACGGAGGCGGAGAATTGCTGCATCCGGCCAAAGAGCGTGTCAGAGCCCACCACCAGCGGGGCCGATTGAATAAGGCCTGCGGTCGGATCAAGCGACATCTCGTCAGAGAGGGCGATGACCGCCTCGGGGCTCATCAGGCTATCGGCGTCGAGGACAAGCATCGCCTCATAGGCACCGCCCCAGTTTTCCAGCCATTGCGAGATATTGCCAACCTTGCGTTCGGTGTTCTGCAGCCGCCTGCGATACCAAACGGGGGCATCGGGCGGCATGGTGGCGCGCAGCGTGGCGTAGGCGCGTTGCTCGGCCACGGCGATGTCACTGTCCTGCGTGTCGGACAGGATAAAGAGTTCGAACCGATGCGAACTGCTCGCGGCGCGCAGTGCGCTCATCATGGCGCTGGCATTACCGAAAACCTCGGCCGTATCCTCATTATAGATCGGAACAAGCAGCGCCACTCGTAGCGCTTCGGGGGTCGCGCCGGCGCGGGCGGTTTGCTGATTGCGGTGTACGGCAAGGCCAAGCGTCGCCGTGCCCATCGCCAGAGCAATCCAAAAGAAGGTGGCAACAACAAAGGCCAGCAGCACCCATTCCAGCCACCAGATGCCATTTGTCGACAACCAATCGCCAAAGGCCCAAGCCAGAACGCCAGTGGTCAGAACGGCGGGCACAAAGGCCGCCACACGCCGCCATTGAAACACGGCGGCGGGGTGCCAGACCGGCGCGTTGGGGTCTTGATAGGCATGACGCAGGCTCTGGACCGGATGGGCCAGAGGCGCAGGCGCGGGCATCAACCCGGTGCCAGGAAAGGGCGTCAGATTGTCCATCGGTAAAGCCAGACTTCGGACACTGCCTGTCCTTGGTGATAGAGCTGCGCGCGCATTTCCGCCGCCGCGACATCGCCGGGATCAAAGGAGAATACCAGTCGCGGTCCGTCTGTTTCCGGATTGCGCTGAATTTGGGGGACAGACGTTTCAAAGGTGTTGGCCCTGACATAGGCAACCAACTCTTGATAATCCTCTGGCAAGGCGGGGTGCGGGGCAAAGTCGATGACCACGACCTTGTGATCATTATGAGCAAAGCCCTTACCCAGCCGGGTATTCAGCACCGGCGTCACCGGCTTGGTCGCCTCGATCTGGTCGGTCCAGGTCATGCGGTAGCTGAACGCATGTTCAGAGCCCTCCGCAAGAGGTGTGCGGGGTTTCCAATAGACGACGATATTGTCGTAGATTTCCTTGTCCGTCGGGATTTCGACCAGCGTCACCGCGCCCTGTCCCCAGTTTTCGCCGGGCGTGATCCAGAGGCTGGGGCGCTCATGGTAATGCGCCTCGAGATCCTCAAAGTTGGAAAAAGCGCGCTCGCGCTGTGCCAGGCCAAAACCTTTGGGGTTATCATCCACAAAACTGGAAATCTGGATAAAGGTCGGGTTGGCCAAAGGCCGCCAGATCAACTCGCCATTGCCGTTGTGGATGCTGAGCCCGTCGCTGTCATGCACGGCGGGGCGGAAATCATCGAACCGGCCACGGTTGGTTTCGTCGAAATAGAACATCGAGGTCAGCGGCGCGATGCCGACATTCGCAAGCTCCGTGCGCGGCCAGAGGGTGCAGCGCACATCGACCTCTGTCGTGGTGCCACTGGGCCGCAAGGTGAAGTGATAGATGCCTGTGACAGAGGGGCTCTCGAGCAGGGCGTGGACCTTGTGCTCGGTGACGCCAGGTGCCGGCTTCTCGATCCAGAAGCGGGTGAAATCCGGAAACTCCTCGCCATCCGGCGAGGCGGTGTTGAGCGCCAGGCCGCGCGCCGAGAGACCATAGGCCAGATCGCGCGCGATCACGCGGAAATAGCTCGCTCCTTGGAACACGGCATACTCTTGAAAGAAGCCCGGCTTTTCGATCTCTGCCCGCAGGCGGATCCCGGAATAGCCCAAGGCGTCGTCCACGGGCAAATCCGGCACGATTTCGTGCAGGTCATAGAGTGAAAAATCGAACGGCAGTCTGCGCGCGACGCCATTCTCGACCATGTTCACCTCTACCGCATGCGGAAAGTAGAGGCCCGGCGGGAACATGTCGAATTCAAGCGTGGTGTCAGTGCCTGCCCAGATCGCCTTGTCGGTATCGTAACGAATGCCGCGATACTGATCATAGGTCAGCTCCCGCCATGCGTCGGGCACAAAGGGACGCTTGGCATAGGGATTGGCCGCGATTTGGCGGGCCAACTCGTGCAGCATTGCTTCGGAAAAGGCCACGCCATCCTCTGCCCGGGCCATGCCGGGCCAAAGCGCTAGGGCCGCGATGGATTTCAGAACATCTCGGCGGATCATTTCGCGACCCGCCATGGATGAGATTTAAACCAGGCCGCGATGTAAGCCACCGCGATCAACGCCCCGAACCCGATGAAATTCGCGAGCGTCATGTTCCAGGTATTGCGTCCGATCTGGTCCATGACAAAGCCCGAAAAGCGGGCGAACACCATGGAGAAGACGAAGACCGCCAGCGATTGCTGCCCGACCTTCAGAATCATTTTGAGCAGAACTCCCCACACATATGAGATGACGCCAGTGCCAGTGGCGCGCAGGCGCATACCACCTTCTCCGGCCGCTGCCCAGCACAGATATGCAAGTGCCAGAAAATGTACATAGCGCAGGATTCCGAAATCGGATTTGTTGAACAGCCCGTTGTTTGCGCCGCGCCAGTCGCGGGCCCAATCAAAGCCGAATTCGCGCACACCGATGTTGGAAAGCGGGATATTCGCGATGACAATAGCTGCCGCGATGCCGATCAACACGCGATTCACCGGCGGTCTGGGCAACCAGCCGCGCATGAAGGCAAAGCCGGTGAAAAAGATCAGCTGCCAGCCGAACGGGTTGAAAAACCATTCACGATTCGACCAAGGTTCTGCCGGAAAGGCCAGATGCCATTGGCCGAGGCCCAGTGAGTCGAGAAGAAACTCCTGCGCCATGAGCCAGGTCAGACCCATCGCCGCCGCCACGGCCCAGAGGCTGATGCGGCTAAGGGCCACGACAACGGGCATCATCACGAGGATCACCATGTACATCGGCAGGATGTCGAAATAATTGGGCACATACGTGAGGGTAAAAAGACCCAGAAGCTGCGGACCGGGATCGGCAAAGAACCTCTGGAGGTTCAGGCCGTTTACATAGCTCTTGTCGAAATCACCAATGATGTCAAAGGCCGCAAGCATCGTCGCGATGACAAAGAACATCCCGATATGCGCCCAATAAACCTGCCAGACGCGGTAACCCACACGCCCGGTGCCCAGCGTCCAGCCCGCGCGCTCAAAAGTGCGGCCAAAGGCAATGGCAGAGGCCATGCCAGAACAGAACACAAAGATTTCGGTGGCATCCGAAAAACCCCAACGCGCCGGAATCCAGCTTGTGAAGAAATTGCGCGGGGTGTGGGCACACAAGATGATGAACATCGCAAGCCCGCGAAAGAAATCCAGCCGGATGTCGCGCGTGCTGGCGACCGGCTTGACGGCTGCATGGGTGGTTTGGCCATGCGTCATGGACGGATCTGCAACACTCGTCATAACGGTGCCGACTCCTCTTCGTAAATCTGTCGAGACCTATTCCGCCGGCAAACGGTCCGCGTCGTCCCACTCAACGCGCGAGCGCGAGATAAGTTCCAGACGGGTATTGGCATAGGAATCAAGACGGCCTGCGCGCTGTGTGGCGCGCTCTTGCAAGATATTTTCTGCCTCATCGAGGAATCCGCCGCGAATGGCGGCGTCGATGGTCAGACGTTCAAACACATCGCGTTGCGCGTGACTTCCACCCGCAAGCTGCATCGAGCGGCGCGCGCGGCCAAGGTTGAGAAAGGCGGTCTTGTAGTCGCCTTCGCCAAAGGCCTCGAGACCAGTGGCCGCCGACAGGCCGGGATTGGCCATACGCGCCATCAGTTCGCCCGCGTTGGTCTGTTTGGCGTCGCGGTGCATCCGCGCCAACATCCGTTTGACGGCCATGTCGCGATTGTCACCTACAAGCGCCAACAAATAATGCAGGTCGGCAAAGAGCAGGCAGGCATCTTCGCTGCGCCGCTCGGAAATCTCGGCCAATTCCTCCCAACGGTCGCCGACGTCATGCCCCTCGAGTTCGAGCCGCATCAAGAGAGAGGTGCCGTTGGAAATATCGCGGAAATCGTCGGTCTTGTCGCGGCGAATCTCTGTGTCGTAGAGGTCGAAAACTGCGTCAATCTCACCTTGATCGAGATGCATCAGCGCCTTGTGCCACCAGACATGATAGCGGAAATTGTTGCAATGCGTCCAAGCATGCTCGCGCCCTTCGAGCCAGTTGAGCCCGGCGCGCGCATTGGCGGTCATGTCAAAGACATGCGCAACCGCATGCAGACCCCAGGCATCATCGGGCGACAGGCTGAGGCCAAGACGACCAGCGGTTTCCGCGCGCGCATAATCGCCGGTTTCTTCGAGCGAGAAGGCATGACAGCCAAAGAGATAACCGCGCGCCGGGTTTTTGGCGTCATAGGCGGGCAAAAGTGCCTCAATCGAGGCGCGCATGCCCTTGCCATCGCCAAGGATGAACCGGGTGGCATGGCTGATCTTCATCGCCAGCGCGTCCTCGGGCCAGCGCGTGAGGATCGCCTCCATCTCGCGCACGGTCTCGGACGGACGACCATCGAGCCATGCCCCAAGCGCACGGACATAGCCCGCCTCGCGCGCGGTTGGAACGCTGCGTTGTGCGGCATCAACGGCAGAACGATGTGCCTCCTGCGCGGTTTCGTTCAATTCGCGCCGCCCCAGCATAAGGAAAAACAGCCCCTTGGTGGCATGGGCCATGGCAAAATCCGGCTCTTGGCTAAGAACAGCCCCCAGATATTCAGGGGTCTTGGCGGCATGGGCGAGAAAGGCCAATACCATCTTGTCCCACGCCTCAGCGGCGGTAGGGGATGATATGGTCAACTCATACCCGAATTGATCTGAACGCATGACCCGAAATCCTTTTTCTAGCTCTCACCACAGCTATTTCGGCAAAATATGAAAGCGGCAACACATCCGCCCCTCACCTCACCAAGTCGTTATCGCCAGCTTAACGATTGTGACCGCCAAGTGGCAGGGCAATAGGTGTAATGCACCGGAAAATAGGCGCAATTTCGCTTAGACGGGGATCGCTGGCGACCACCCCGCCTCAAAATCATTCAGCGATGGCGGTTTCGGCGACGGTTTTGAAAACATCATCCAGTTCGGACGCAAGCGCCCGCAGGTCATCGCCGCCCTCGTCGAAATAGGGGGTAAAAACCGCCGTCGGCGTCTTGTAACTGAGGGTTGCGGTGCCGTCGGAATCTTCGGTCACATAAAGACGGATCGGGGCCTCGATTCCCGCCGCAACACTGGCGGCCAGCATGCGGCGCGCATAGTCGTTGCGGTAAAGGCCAAAGATGCGGTTGCCCGGGATAGTTATCCCCTGCCCGCGCGCGCCATCCGAGGCGCTCGCCTGTGTGACAATCGCGATGGGCGCAGTCTTGACCGCTTCGCGCACGGATTCGACCAACGCGTCAAAGCCTTTGTCGGTGTCGTGGATGACCCAGCCTTCACACGGTTCCAGTGCTTGTGCTGCGCCAGACAGGAACAGAAAGGCGGTCAGAATTGTCAGAAATCGTTGCATGAAATGGCCCTCCGGCTGCACCCGGAGGGGTAAGGCATCGCCCGAGTCGCAGCAAATCACGTGGCCGCGAGGCGAGGTTACAGATCGCGCCTCAGTGTTGAGAGCACCGCCTCGGTATCCGCCCCGGTCGCAGGCGGAGCAGAACGGTAACTGACCGGCGTGCGCGAAAACTTCAGCGGATTACCAATGAGACGCACCGTGCCTTTGGCGGTATCCGGCGCAGGCATGGTGATGGTCATGCCGCGCGCCTGTGCCTGCTCGGTTTCCAGCGCCTGCCCAATCGTGTTGACCGGCCCCACAGGCACCTTGCGCACCTCGAGACCGTCGATGACATGCGCGGTGGTGCGCGTGGCCAACACCTCGGCGATCATCGGCACAAGAGTATCGCGATGCGCAAGCCGCGCGGTATTGGTGGCATATTGCGGATCGGTGGCCCAATCAGGACGGCCCAGATAATCGCAAAAGCGGGCATATTGGCTGTCATTGCCCACGGCCACGATCACATGGCCATCAAGGGTCGCAAAGACCTGATAGGGCACGATATTGGGATGGGCATTGCCCGCGCGCGTGGGCGAGACCCCGGAGGTGAGATAATTCAGCCCCTGATTGACCAGCCACGCCATCGTGGCATCGACCAGCGCGATGTCGATATGCTGCCCCTCACCTGTGACGTCACGGTGACGCAGCGCCGCCAGAATCCCGGTCGCTGCATAGAGGCCGCAGACCACATCTGCCACGCCCACGCCGACCTTCATCGGCTCGGCCCCGGCCTCGCCGGTGATCGACATGATGCCGCCATAGCCCTGCGCCATGAGGTCATAACCCGGCTTGTCACGGTTCGGGCCGGTCTGGCCGAAACCGGAAATCGAGCAGTAGACAAGACCCGGATAGGCGGCACAGAGCGTCTCGTGATCAAGACCGTATTTGCGCAAGCCGCCGGGTTTGAAATTCTCGATCACCACATCGGCGCGACCAGCGAGGTCATGCAGCAGGCGCTGCACCTCGGGGTCGGTCAGGTCCACCGCCACGGATTTCTTGTTGCGGTTGGACGACATGAAATAGGCCGAGAGATCGGTGGGATTGCCCTCGGCATCCAGCGCAAAGGGCGGCCCCCATTGGCGGGTATCGTCGCCTTCAAGGCTCTCGATCTTGATCACCTCTGCCCCGAGGTCGCCCAGGAGCTGCGTACAGGTGGGACCCGCCAGAATACGGCTGAGGTCGAGGATAACGAGACCATCGAGCGGGCCGGGCATGGGCATCTCCTCAGATACGGTTGTCGTAAGAGCCGCGATCGATCTCGGCGGCGATGACAGTGAAGGTGTCGGCCTCTTGTGCGGCCTGCAACGCGGCGCGCAATTCGGCGCGGTTGGTCACGCGCACGCCATGCCCGCCAAAGGCGCGCCCGATGGCGGCGAAATCGTGATGGCCGAAATCGACCGCCAGATTGACCATCTGCCGCTCGCGCTGCTTCTTTTCGATGAGAGCAAGACTCGCATCGACAAAGACGACGAAGATTACTGGCAGTTTGAGTTCGGCCACGGTCGAGAGTTCGCCGGCGACCATAAGGAACCCGGCATCCCCCGAAAAGCTGACAACAGTGGCGTCGGGCGATGCCAGCTTGGCCCCCATCGCCAGCGGCACGGCACAGCCCATCGTGCACAGCGCGGTGGATTGCAGCAAGGCGCGGGGGATATGGCTTGTCCACATCTGCGACAAGAGGATGCGATGCGCACCGCTATCGACGGTGGCGATGGTATCCTCGGGCAGCACAGCCCGCGCCTCGGCGATGACACCAGCGGCCCCCCATTCGTCATCCGTTGGAAAGGCACCCGCCAGCGCCGCACGCGCCGCCGTCACCTCGCCCCCGGCCCAAGTGGCGCGAGGGGGGACACCCTGGGCAATGGCCGCGAGTGACGGCGCGCAGGCCCCGACGATATTCATTGTCGCCTGATGCATATACTGGTCGTTCGGCACGGCGGCGATGTCGATCACATTGACCTCTGCCGGGTCCCAGATCTCGCGCCAGCCGGGACGCATTTCAATGGGGTCATAGCCCACGCAGAGGATCAGATCGGCCTCTTGCACCAGCGGCACAAGGATACCGTCCGCCAAAGGCGACAGACCCGCGCCGCCCAGACAGAGCGGGTGGGTTTCGGGGATGATCCCCTTGGCCTTGTACGTGGTAATGACGGGGATGTTCAGGCGCTCGGCAGTCTCGAGGATTGTGGCGCTCGCCCCTTCGTTGACCGCATCAAGGCCCACGATCATCAACGGGCGCTCGGCCGCCGCCAGCCAATCGCGGGCCGCTTGCGGCGCGGCGGGTTGCATCGGCACGGCATCGGGGCGTCGGCGCAGGCGGGGCGGGGTCACGCGCATATCCGCCACGGAAATCGGCACGTCGATATGCACGGGGCCGGGGCGGCCCTCGGTCGCGATGCCGATGGCCTTGTCGGCGATAATGTCGGCCCCTTGGGCGGTCAGGCGGAATGTGGCCTTGGTGATCGGGGCCAATACCGCCTGATGATCCAGGATCTGGTGGGTATAGGTCAGCGCCTCATCGGCATCGACACAGCCGGAGAGAACGATCAACGGTACACGGTCCTGATGGGCATTGGCAATGGCGTTGACCCCATTCAAAACCCCCGGCCCCAAAGTGGCAATCAGGATGGCGGGCGCGCCGGTGCGGTGCCACACCCCCTCGGCCATGAAGGCGGCGGCGTTCTCATGGCGCGCCAACGTGACCTCGATTCCGGCGCGTGCCAGCGCATCCATCACGGTCAAAACCTCACCGCCCGGCATGCCGAACGCATGGCGACACCCCGCCTCGTAAAGACGCCGTGCAAGATAGTCGGCGGCGCGGTCTTTGGTCTGTCGGCTATCAGTCACGGGGCGGGCTCCTCTGTCGTTCTGCGGACTTTGTGGCGGAGCGGTCGGGCGACCGCAAGCCCGGTTCGCGGCGCAAAGACCGGGGGAGCACTGGTTTTTCCCCCTGCCCCACCCTAAATCCGGGTTGAGGGACTGCACAAAAGCGCCTAATCACGAGGCCATTCACATAGGTTCACCGGGCTGCCTCGCACCGGCCACAAGGAATTCCAATGGCAAATCATCTCTATCAGAACGACCTGCCCGATGGGCTGGACCTTGGCCCTGTCGTTGCGATTGACTGCGAAACCATGGGGCTTAATCCACATCGCGACCGGCTCTGTGTTGTGCAGCTTTCGGGCGGGGATGGGCATGCGCATCTGGTACAGGTGTCCAAGGGACAGACCCACGCGCCCAATCTGGCAAGGTTGCTGGAAAATCCCGACGTGCTCAAACTCTTTCACTTTGGCCGGTTCGATATTGCCGCGATGCACAATGCCTTCGGCGCGTTGACCGCCCCGGTCTATTGCACCAAGATCGCGTCAAAGCTGATCCGCACCTACACGGACCGTCATGGCCTTAAATATCTGTTGCAAGAGTTGCTGGGCGTCGACATCTCCAAGCAGCAGCAAAGCTCGGATTGGGGCGCCGAGAGCCTCAGCGCCGCGCAGCTCGACTATGCCGCGTCCGACGTGCTCTACTTGCACCGCTTGCGCGAAGAATTGAACGCGCGGCTGATCCGCGAGGGTCGGATGGACCTGGCACAGGCCTGTTTCGATTTTCTGCCGCAGCGGGCGCTGCTCGATCTTGCGGGCTGGCCCGAGATCGACATTTTCGCACATTGACGGATGGCCCGCGCGCAGAACACCTATTCGCGGATCGTGGCTTGGATCAAGATCATCCTGCCACTCAGCGCGCTTGGGCTGCTCTCGACGCTGTTTCTGTTCTCGCGCACGGTAGATCCCACGCTCTCTGTGCCCTCGTCGCAGATCGACCTTGAGCAGCGCGCACAGGATCTCGGCGCGACCAACCCGCGCTTTGCTGGGGTCACACGAGAGGGCGACGAAATCCGTTTCGCCGCTGAATTCGCGCGCCCGGATCGAACCACGCCCGAGCATCTGATCGCGGACGGGGTGACGGCGCAGATACGGTTGAGCGCCGGCACGGTGATCGACATAACATCGGGTCAGGCGCAGATGCAGCAGGGGCAGATGACCGCGAGCCTGATGGGAGAGGTGCAAATCACCACCTCGACCGGCTATGTCATCGACACAGAGCGCCTGAATTCCCGACTGGATGAGGTCTATGCCGAAACGCCGGGACAGGTCACGGCAACCGGCCCGGTTGGCGCGCTGACCGCCGGGCGGATGCTGCTGCATAACAATGCCGAGAGCGGTGCGCCGGAATTGCTTTTCACCGAGGGTGTCAAGCTGATATACCAGCCGGGGGAAGCGGGGGAATGAAACCAGTGCCAAGAGTTTCCGGAATGATCGCGGCCATCGCATTGGCCCTTTTGCCTGTGGTCGCATGGGCGCAGGCTGGGCAGGTCGCCTTTGGCAAAACCCAAGCGGATCGCAATCTGCCGGTCGAAGTGACCTCGGACAACCTCAGCGTCAATCAGGCCGACAATACCGCCACATTCACCGGCAATGTGGTGATCGGTCAGGGCGAAATGCGGCTTGCGGCGCCTCGGGTGCTGGTGGTCTACCTTCCCGACCGTACCGGAATTGAGAGCCTGGAGGCCACCGGCGGCGTGACACTGGTCAGCGGCGAGGATGCCGCCGAGGCCGAGCGCGCCGATTACAACATCTCAACCGGCATGATCGAGTTGCGCGGCAATGTGCTCTTGGTGCAGGGGACGAATGCCATCACCGGCGAGACCGTGCTGGTCGATACCGCAGGAGGCACGGCGCAGGTCAGCGGTCGGGTCAAGACCATTCTGCAGCCGGGGACCACCCCATGAGCCGCCCGGCGTTGACACTGGCGCATGAGAGCACCGGTCTGGTGGTCGAGAACCTGCGCAAGAGCTATCGCAAGCGTCTGGTCATTCGCGATGTCACGCTCTCGCTCCGTCAGGGCGAGGTCGTGGCGCTGCTGGGGCCGAACGGATCGGGCAAAACCACGACATTCTATGCGATTGCCGGGCTCATATACCCGGAGGGCGGACATATCCGGATTGACGGGCGAGATGTGACCGGACTACCGATGTATCGCCGGGCCAAGCTCGGGATCGGGTATCTGCCGCAGGAAATGTCGATTTTCCGCGGCCTGTCGGTCGAAGATAACATTCTGGCGATCCTCGATATTGCCGAAAAGGACCGGCACAAGCGGCGCGAGCGCTTGGAAGAGTTGCTGTCGGATTTCTCGATCGAGCATCTACGCCGCGCACCCGCTCTTGCCCTGTCGGGGGGCGAGCGGCGGCGGGTCGAGATTGCCCGCTGTCTGGCGGCCAATCCGCGCTATCTCTTGCTGGACGAACCATTTGCGGGGGTCGATCCGATTTCTGTGGGGGACATCCGGCATCTGGTGGCCGACCTCAAGAAACGGGGCATCGGCGTGCTGATCACCGATCACAATGTCCGCGAAACGCTCGAAATCGTTGACCGTGCCTATATCTTGCATGATGGCAAAGTGCTGATGTCGGGCAGCCCTCGCGATGTGGTGGAAAACGAGAATGTGCGCCGCGTCTATCTGGGCGACAGCTTTCGCATTTCCTGACTGCGACATAGGCGGCAAATCCGCGCCCCTCTCCTTCAAATCAGATTGACAAGACGCGCGGAAAGCGCGTCAATTGAGCTATGACATGTGTTGATCTCGCGCTGTTCCCTGAATGGCCCCCGCGACAAGGGCCTGTCTTGGGACAATTTCACCACCTGTCAGTTTTCAGCATCCGGGATTAACCAGACCCGCGGAGTAATCGCCGCGTATGGCCCCGGCTTGTCAATCGAAGGAGATGAGATGCGGTATCAAATCAGTGGAAAGCAGATCGACATCGGCGAGGCCCTGCAAACGCATGTGAAAGAGGAATTGGGCACGGCTGTTGCAAAATACGCCGAACGTCCGACCGATGCGATGGTCGTCTTTTCCAAGAGCGCTAGCGAATTCGCCTGCGAAACCATCGTGCATCTTTCTACGGGCCTGACGGCGCAGGCCAGCGCCAAGGCGCATGAAATCTACGCCGCCTTCGATGCCTGTTGCGAGAAGATGGAAAAGCAATTGCGCCGCTACAAACGACGGCTCAAGGACCATCACCGTGACCGGGCGGAACCGGTTGAACTCTTTGGAGCGTCCACTTATATCCTCGCCGCAGATAGCGCGGAAACGGAATCAGAGCCCGACAGCCTGCAACCGATCATCGTCGCCGAGATGGAGACCAAGATTCCATCGCTCTCGGTTGGTGAAGCGGTCATGCAGATGGAACTGGCGGGTGCACCTGTTTTAGTTTTCCGCAAACAAGGCAAGGATACGGTCAATGTCGTGTATCGTCGTGAGGACGGCAACATCGGCTGGATTGACCCATAACGAGAGGGTGGCAGGCGGTGACACGCTTGTCTGAGCGGCTCAATTCATGGAACTTCCGATGATCCTCAAACCGGAGGCAGTACGTGTTCTGTCCGGTGCAACCAGCAAGAAGCGTCTGATGCATGAACTCGGCAATATCGCCGAAGCTGCCTATGGCGTTTCCCATTCTGCAGCAGTCGAAGCCCTCTTGGAGCGTGAGAGCCTGGGTCCGACGGGTGTCGGCCACGGCGTCGCACTCCCGCATGCCCGCTTGGATGGATTGGATCAGGTGGTGGGAGTTCTGGCGCTATTGGAGAAACCGATAGACTTTGATTCGGTGGATCGGCAGCCGGTGGATTTGGCCTTTGCGCTTTTTGCGCCAATTGATGCGGGTGTTGAGCATCTCAAGGCGCTGGCTCTGGTGTCGCGCACGCTGCGCGATCCGGGGCTGCGCGCCAAGCTACGCTCGAATACCGATCCCTTGACGCTCTATACAATTGTAACTGAGGCGCAGGCGGTACAAGCCGCCTGACGCCTGTTTCGGACGACGGGTTGGTCTCAGACCAGCCTGTCGCCCGGCTCTTTCCCGGCGAAGAATGCATCGAGATTGTCGAGCGCGCGAAAGCCCATGGCATCGCGTGTGGCGCGGGTCGCGCTGCCGATATGAGGCAGCATGAAGACATTCTCATGCGCCGCAAAGGCCGGGTTGCCACCCGGCTCTACCTTGAAGCAATCGAGACCGGCAGCGGCGACATGGCCGGATTTCAGAGCCGCCAAGAGCGCATCCTCGTCAATCAGCGCGCCGCGGGCGGTATTGACCACAACCGCCCCCGCAGGCAGCAGCCCAAGGCGGTCAGCGTTCAGCAGATTGGTCGTGTCGGGCGTGGCCGGGCAATGCAACGAAAGGAAGTCCGCCACCTCAAGCAGGCTTTCGACATCAGCGTGAAAGACCGCGCCGTGTTCCTCGTCAGGCGCAAGCCGCGTGCGGTTGTGATAGTGGATTTCCATATCAAAGCCGCGCGCCTTGGCGGCAAAGGCACGGCCCACACGCCCCATGCCGATGATCCCCAGACGTGCGCCGGTCATCTGCTTGCCCACCATGAAAGAGGGTGACCAGCTATCCCATTGCCCCTGCCGAACGATCCGATCTCCTGCAACCGCGTGCCGTGCAGCCCCCAGCATCAAGAGCATGGCAATCTCGGCGGTGGCATCCGACAAGACATCAGGTGTGTTGGTGACGACGATTCCAGCGGCCTTGAGCGCCGCCAGATCGCAATGATCGACCCCGACCGAATGGTTTGCAACGATCTTGAGCCTTGGATCAAGCTGCGCCACCACCTCGGACGAAAAATGCTCGGAATGACAGGGGATCATCCCGTCAACCTTGGCACTCATGGCAATGATTTCTGCGGCGGTGCCGGGGGTGTCCGCTTCATTCACGATCACCTCATAATCGCGGCGGGCGCGGGCAAGCGTGGCGTCGGAGAGGCGGCGCGGAATCCAGAGGACTTTCTTGTCCGGCATGTCAGCTTTTGTTCTTGCTCGAGGTCACAAAATCATACGCGGCAAGCGCTGCAGTCAGGCCAACAACGACCCAAAGGTCGAACGTGCCGACCTTCTCCGCAAGGATATAGAGAAAAGCGGCAAAGACCGCGAAGGCAAACATCGCCATAATTCTGTTCATGTCGTCATCCTTTTCTCATGCTGTGGCCTCGGACAGCCAGCCCGTGAACCAGTTTGCGTTGCGCAAGAGCCGCGCGTCATTGCCGCGCGCGGCAACAAATTGCACGCCCATCGGAAGGCCATTCGCCGCCGTAAAGGCAGGCACCGTGATCGCCGGCGTGCCGGTCAACGTCCAAAGCCCGTTGAAAATGGCATCGCCGGTATACTCCAACCCCTCGGGTGCGGGGCCCGTGGCGGCGGGACAGAGGATCGCGTCACAGCGCTCAAAAATCTCGTCCAGCCCGGCATACAGCACATCGGCCCAGTCGAGTGCCGCAAGATAGTCGCGGGCGAGCGTGGCATTGCCCGTTTTCAGCGCCTCTTGCGTGCGCGGCCCAAGCGCGTCGATGGATTTGCCATAGCGGTAATAGTATTTCGCCATTTCCGCGAAATTGATCCGCGCCCGCACCTCTGCCGCCTCATCAAAGGCATTGGGCAGGGGCGCTTCGAACACCTGTTCGCCCAACGCCTCGATCAATTCGTCAAAGGCCGCGTGCAACTGCGGATCGGCCTTGTCCCAGCCCGGCGGGCGGACAAAGGCAAATACCGGCTTGAGCGGCGGCGCGGAGGTGGCCACCGACAAGAGTGGCGGCACAGGGGCAGGCGTGGTCGCAGGGTCGCCCGCGTCATGGCCCATCAGAACCTCAGCCAAAAGCGCCGCATCGGCGGGCGTACGGGCAAACACCCCGAGCGTATCAAGCGTGGGAGATTGCATCAGCACCCCGGTGCGCGGAATCGCACCAAAGCTGGGTTTATAGCCTGTAACACCGCAATATGAGGCGGGCCGGATCACCGAGCCACCCGTCTGCGTTCCAACCGCGAGGGGCACCATGCCATCCGCCACCGCCGCAGCAGAGCCCGAGGACGATCCGCCGGGCGTATGGGCGGGGTTGAGCGGATTGCGGGTGGGTCCGGCGTGCATATAGGCAAGTTCCGTCGTGATCGTCTTGCCCATGATCACCGCACCCGCTGCCTTGAGTCGCGCAACAATGGCCGCATCCTTGATGGGGATGCGCCCCGCATCCAGCGGACAGCCATTCTCCGTTGGAATTTTCGCGGTGTCGATGATGTCCTTGAGCGCCACCGGCAGGCCATGCAGCGGCCCGATAGGGCGCCCGGCCTGTCGTTGCGCGTCAAGCGCCTTTGCCTGTTGACGGGCAAAATCGGCGTCAAACCACGCCCAAGCCCTGATCTCGGGCTCGCGCGCCTCGATCCTGGCGATGCAGGCCTCGACCAGATCGAGCACGCTCAGCGCCCCCGAGGCCAGACGCGCACGCAGGGCGCACGCATCCAGCATCAGGATATCGGCCTTATTTGCCATACATCAGCTCCGGCAGATAGAACACGATCTGCGGGAAGACATACATCAGGGCCATAGAGATGAAGACGCAGAAGAGGAACGGCATGACGCCCGAGAAAATCTGCGTAAGCTTGATCTCCGGCGGGGCGATCCCTTTAAGGTAATAGGCCGACATCGCCATAGGTGGCGTGAGGAAACTGGTTTGCAGGTTGAGCGCCACCAGAATGCCGAAGAAGAGCGGATCCACTTCGAAGAACGCCAAGAGTGGCAGGAAAATCGGCACGAAGATGATGATGATCTCGGACCATTCCAGCGGCCAGCCCAGCAGAAAGATGATGAGCTGCGCCAAGAGAAGGAACATCAGCGGGCTGAGGTTCATGCTCTGGACGAAATCCGAAATAATGTGCTCGCCACCGAGATAGGAAAACACCGCCGAGAACGTGTAGGAGCCGACAAAGAGCCAGCAAACCATCGCCGTTGTCCGCACGGTGAGATAGACACTCTCTCGCATCCGTTGCCATGTCATCGCGCGGTAGACGAAGGCGAGGAAGATGCCTCCCAGTGCGCCGATTGACGCCGCTTCGGTCGGGGTTGCAAGACCGAGCAGGATCGAGCCAAGCACCGCGAGAATAAGAAATGCCAGCGGCACAAAGGACGTTACGATCATAAGGAAAAGCTGCATCTTGGGGATGTCAGGAATTTCCTCTTTGCTGGGCTTGGGTGCCACAGAAGGCTGAATGATCGCCCGACCGATCACATAGACCAGATAGAGCCCGACGAGCGTAAGCCCCGGCAGGAGCGCCGCTGCATAGAGCTTGACGATAGAGACGTTGGACGCAGCCGCATAGACAATCAGCATGATCGAGGGCGGGATGAGAATACCCAGCGTGCCACCAGCGCAAATAATCCCGCTTGCGAATGACGGATCATACCGCGCCTTGAGCATGGCAGGCAGCGCCAGAAGACCCATCAGCGTCACCACAGCCCCCACGATGCCCGTGGCCGTGGCAAAGAGCGCACAGGTCACAAGAGCCGCCACGCCCATTGAGCCCGGCATGTTCTTGGCGGCGACGTTGAGCGTCGAGAAAAGACGGTCCACAATATTCGCCCGCTCAACGATGTAGCCCATGAACAGGAACAGCGGCACAGCGGTGAGAACCTCGTTCGACATCACGGTATAGGTCTGGTTGACGAAGAGGTCGAATATTCGGTTGTTGAAGAACCCCTCGAGCCACAAGCTCCATTGGTCCCAGGTGCCGGCATCCTCGCCAAGCCGGTTAAAGCTGCGCCACATGCGACCAGCGTCGAAATAGGCGTAGTAACCAAAGCCGATCCCCATGGCCATGAGGGTAAAGGCGATGGGAAAGCCCAGAAATACGAAGATAAGGAAAAGGCCCAGCATCATCAGGGCGATTTGCGGATCGGTCATGGATGTGCGTCCTTTTCGGCCTCGGCGGCCTTTTGCATCAGCAAGTCTTCGGTCTCGAAGACGTCTTCATCGGCCTTGAGCCATTCATTCGTGCGCATGCAGTGAATGCAGCGGCACACTTGGGCAATGCCCTGGATGAAGAGAAGTATTCCGGCGGCGACGATCACGGTCTTGAACTGATAGATCGGGATGCCTGCGGGGCTGTTCACGGACACCTCGGCATAGGACCATGACCGCGCGGCATATTTCCAGCCCGCAGCGATGAGCGCGATGATCCCCGGAAAGAAGAACAGAATGTAGAGAACCAGATCGACCTTGGCCTGATTGCGTGGCTGCCAGAGGCGATAGAGAAAATCACCCCGCACATGTCCGCCGCGCGACAAGGTATAGGCTCCGCCCATCATGAAGAGCGTGCCATACATGATGAAAGACACATCCAACGACCACGCGGTCGGGTTGTTGAAGACATATCGCACCACCACTTCATAGCCGGTGCCAAAGGCCATCAGCACAATCAGCCAGGCAAACGCCTTGCCGAACCAGGCCGACAGGTTGTCGGCGAAACGTATGAAACCGATCACACGGAGCCCCCTCTATTTTGAAAGTGGCCCCGGCGTTTCCTGCGCCGGGGCCCTGGATTTTTCGGTTGTTACACCGGGATTACAACTTGAGCTTGCCGGGGAAGTAATGATCGTAAGCAAGCGCGTAATCGGGTGCGTTCATCAATTCGTAGAACGTCACATCCTGAACCCATGCCCGCTGGCTGTCGAGGCACTTCTTCATGAACGGGTCTTCTTCGAGAACGGGGATCAACTTGTCCCACGCCTCGATCTGGCCGTTCAGGATGTCCGTGGACGTGCGGTGCACGGTGACACCTGCCTCTTCCTGAAGCCACTTGAGGTCGGCCGAGTAACGACGCATCGCCTTGGCGGTGTTGGCGGTCGAAGCGGCCTCCACACCATATTTCAGGATCGCGCGCAGATCGGGATCAAGGTCTTCCATGGTGAGCTTGTTGAACAGGAATTCAAAGCTCTCGGACGCCTGGTGGTACGAGGACAGGTAGTAGTTCTTGGCCACGTCATGCGCACCGAAGTCTTTGTCCGACGACGGGTTGTTGAACTCGAACGCGTCAATCACGCCGCGCTCCATTGCGGGCACGATCTCGCCGCCCGGAAGCTGTGCCACGGACATGCCCATGGACTGCAACAGATCCGCCGCAAGACCCACGGTGCGATACTTGAAGCCTTGCAGGTCAGCGACAGTGTTCACCTCACCCTTGAACCAGCCAAAGGGCTGCGCGAACATCGGGAAGCCGAGATAACCATCAACCTCCATGCCGAGGATGTCGTTTACCAGCTCATCATAGAGCGCCTTGCCACCACCCTCATAGAACCAGCTCAGCATCGTTGTGGCCGAGCCGCCGAACACGGGCCCGGTACCAAAGAGCGAGGCCGCCTTGTTCTTGCCATACCAATACACCGGCACCGAATGGGCGATGTCGAGCACGCCGTCGTTCACGGCATCGAGCACCTGGAAAGCAGCCACGACCGCACCCGCGGGCAGCACGTCGATCTTCAGGCGGCCACCAGACATCGCCTCAACCCGGTCGGCGTAATCCTGTGCAAATTCTTGCCAGATATTACCCGATCCCCAGGATGTCTGCATCTTGAGCACCAAGGGCGCTTGTGCCAACACCGCCGGAGCCGCGAGCGCGCCCGCAGCAACCGCCGGCGCCCCAACCGCCGCGCGGCGCAGGAACGAGCGCCGGTCCATCTTCGACTTGTTTGTCATTTTAGTCCTCCCTTAAATCTGTTGCGTCTGTTCGCATCGGATGGCGGGCAAAGCATAACCCCCACGGGCGATTCGAAGCCCTGTTTCCGCCACACGCGGGCAATCGTAACGCTTATGTGAGTAAAGGCAAGCATTCTGGTAAGATTAATTTACCAAATTGGCTTGATTTCTTGTTCCAGACGACAGAATTGCAGCCCAGCCCAAGGGCCACGCGGACCGATGCGCCTTGCGCGCCCCCTCTTGCTTTGATTTAACCGCTGCAATTGTCCCGCCGGAGGCCACCCATGGTCGATATCGCCACCCGTGTGCATAATCACAAATGGAAGATCGACCCGATTGTCCGGTCCCTGATCGACACCGATTTCTACAAACTCTTGATGTGCCAATCGGTGTTTCGCCGGCGTCCCGATACAACCGTCACCTTTTCGCTGATCAACCGCAGCAGCGCGATCCGCCTGGCCGATCTCGTGGATGAGGGCGAGTTGCGCGAACAACTGGATCACATCCGGTCCCTGTCGCTCTCGCGCGGCGAGAGCACCTGGATGCGCGGCAACATGTTCTATGGCAAGCGCAGCATGTTCACGCCCGAATTTATGGATTGGTTCGAGGCGCTGCGCCTGCCGCCCTATCATCTGGAAAAACGCGACGGGCAATACGAGCTGACATTCGAGGGCAAATGGCCCGAGGTGATGCTCTGGGAAATCCCGGCGCTGGCCGTGCTGATGGAATTGCGGTCGCGCGCGGTGCTGCATCACCTCAAGAAGTTCGAGCTTCAGGTGCTTTATGCCCGTGCCATGACCAAGCTGTGGGAAAAGGTCGAGCATCTGCGCCCCATAGAGGGGCTGCGCATCGCCGACTTCGGCACAAGGCGGCGGCATTCATTTCTGTGGCAGGATTGGTGCGTGCAGGCGATGAGCGAGCGGTTGGGTAACCGCTTTGTCGGCACATCGAATTGCCTGATCGCCAAGAACCGCGATCTGGAGGCGATCGGGACCAATGCCCATGAATTGCCCATGGTCTATGCCGCCCTGGCCGAGGATGATGCAGCGCTGGCGCGCGCGCCCTACGAGGTGCTGTCGGACTGGCATGAAGAGCATGATGGCAACCTGCGCATCATCCTGCCCGACACCTATGGGACCAAGGGTTTTCTCGACAATGCGCCCGACTGGCTGGCGGGGTGGACCGGCATACGCATCGATTCCGGTGCTCCCGAAGAAGGGGCGGAAACTGCGATAAACTGGTGGAAATCACGCGGCGAGGATCCGCGGCAAAAGATGGTGATCTTTTCCGATGGTCTCGATGTGGACCGCATCATCGCGTTGCATCAGCGTTTTTCAGGACGGGTGCGTTGCTCATTCGGCTGGGGTACGCTCTTGACCAACGATTTCAGGGGATTGACGCCGGATGATGCGTTGGCCCCGTTTTCGCTGGTGTGCAAGGCGGTGGCCGCCAATGGGCGACCCACGGTCAAGCTGTCGGACAACCCGCGCAAGGCGATGGGACCCGCCGATCAGATCGCCCGCTACCAGCGCGTCTTTGGTGTGGGCGCACAGGAAGAGTTCGAGGTTATCGTCTAACGCCTGACATGGAGGTAATGCGCATGGACCTCTACCACACATCGCCAATTCAAAGGCCTACCCGCCCGCGGCAGATGCGATGAGCCGGGGGGTGGGCCGACGCACGGTTCTGGTGGGATTGGGCGCGGCCGCCTGCGCAGCGGGCAGTGCTGCGGCACAACACGGCAAACGCACCGTCGTTATTGGCGCGGGTCTGGCGGGGCTCTCGGCGGCGCGCGCGCTTCACGACGCAGGGCATGCCGTGACGATACTAGAGGCCAGCCCACGGGTTGGCGGGCGCATCCGGACATCGCGCCATTGGCCCGACCTGCCGATCGACCTTGGCGCAAGCTGGATACACGGGCAGCGCGACAATCCCCTGACGGATCTGGCGCGGCAGAGCGGCGCACGGATGGTTGCGACGAGCTACAATGCAGCAATCCTCTTGGCGCAGGACGGATCGGAGATTGACCCGGACATGCGCCCAGCCAACACCCTTTTGCGCCGCGCCCTTGCCGCCACAGAGAGACGCTCGCGCGACATTTCCGTGATGCAGGCGCTCGAGGCCGCGCCTGAATGGCAAAGCGCCGATGCAGACCTGCGGCGTCTGGTGCTCTATCTGGTCAACAGCACGCTGGAGCAGGAATACGGAAGCCCCGCGCGCCTCTTGTCCGCCTGGTATGGCGATGAGGGCGATGAATTCGGCGGCGCGGACGTGCTCTTTCCAGATGGGTTCGACCAGATCACCACGCGGCTTGCGCAAGGACTGGATGTACGGCTCTCTTCCCCTGTGCAGGAGATTGCCCCCGGCGAGGTCCGTCTGGCCGATGGCAGCCGGATTGCGGCAGAGCGGGTGATCTGCACCCTGCCGCTTGGCGTGCTGCAATCCGGGCGGGTGCGCTTCGGTGCGGCCCTGACGCGCGAACGGCAGGCGGCAATCGACGGGTTGCGCATGGGTGTCTTGAACAAATGCGTGCTGCGGTTTGACCGGATCCACTGGCCCCGGGATGTGGACTGGATCGGCTGGCTGGGTCCGCGTCCGGGCTTCTGGGGGGAATGGGTCTCACTGGCGCATACGATGGCGGTGCCCGTCCTGATCGGCTTCAACGCCGCCGATCCGGCCACCGAGATCGAAGGCATGAGTGATCGTGACACCCGCGCCGCCGCGCAAGATGCGCTGCGCGCGATGTTCGGCACCGGGTTTCCGGCACCTCTGGATTCGCAGATCACCCGCTGGGGTCAAGAACCGCTGAGCAGAGGCAGCTATAGCTACAACGCGGTCGGCACCGGGCCCGCGACGCGGCGCGCCTTGGCGGGTTCGGACTGGGACGGTCAACTCTGGTTTGCCGGCGAGGCCTGCTCGGTCGGACATTTCGGCACGGCACATGGAGCGGTTTTGACCGGGAGGGATGTAGGGCGAGCCATTCTCAAGGACGGATGAGCCCCGGCACCTGTCGGCCGGTCACCCCAATCGCAGGCCTGTGGCGCGATCGAAAAGGTGCATGTTCTCGGGCTTGATGCCGAGGCGCAGGGCCTCACCACCATGCGCAACCGTATGGACACCAGGCAGGCTTGCGGTAAACCCTTGGCCCGTTTCCAGCTTGCCGTGCAACAGCGTGTTGGCCCCCAGGGGCTCGGCAAGCTGCACCTGCATTGCAAGCGGCCCCTCGGGATCGGGCACAAGATGCTCTGGCCTGAGCCCCAGCATGACAGGCCCCCTATGACCCGTCGGATTGGGCAGCCGCGCCGCCCCCAGCCAGAGCGCGCCCTCCCGCCCCTCGCCCTCCAGCACATTCATCGACGGACTGCCAATGAACTGCGCCGCAAAGAGCGTGGCAGGACGCTCGTAGACATCCAGAGGCGTTCCGATCTGTTCCGCGCGCCCTGCGTTCATCACGATCATGCGGTCCGCCATGGTCATCGCCTCGACCTGATCATGGGTGACATAGAGCGATGTGATCCCGAGCTTGGCCTGCAACTCGCGGATTTCCAGACGCATCTGAACCCGCAGCTTGGCATCAAGGTTGGACAAGGGTTCATCAAAGAGAAACACCGACGGCGCACGCACGATGGCGCGCCCCATGGCGACACGCTGACGTTGGCCACCTGAAAGCTGCCGGGGCTTGCGATCCAGCAACTCGGTCAGTTGCAGGAGTTTGGCCGCATCCTGCACCTTGGCCGCAATCTCGGCCTTGGGCAGTCCCGCGATCCTCAGGCCATAGCCCATGTTCTGCGCAACGCTCATATGCGGATAGAGCGCGTAATTCTGGAACACCATGGCGATGTCACGGTCCATCGGCTCCAGATCATTGGCGCGGCGATTGCCGATGCGCAACTCGCCCTCGGTGATCGTCTCTAGCCCCGCGACCATGCGCAACAGGGTGGATTTGCCACAGCCCGAGGGGCCGACGATGACAATGAATTCGCCATCCGCCACGTCGAGGCTAACACCCTTGATCACCTCAGTCGGTCCAAAGCGTTTCTTGATATTTTCGAGGGTTACGGTTGCCATGTCGTTTATTTCTCGCTGTCCACGAGGCCGCGGATAAAGAGTTTCTGCATCGAGATGACCACCACCACCGGCGGGATCATCGCAAGGATCGAGGTGGCCATGATCACCGGCCAATCGGCCACGTCATCGCCCGATGGAAACATCTGGCGGATGCCCATGACGATCGTGTTCATCGACGGATCCGTGGTGATCAGAAGCGGCCAGAGATACTGGTTCCAGCCATAGATGAAGAGGATCACGAAAAGCGCCGCGATATTGGTGCGGCTCATCGGCAAGAGGATATCGCGAAAGAACTGCATCGGGCTGGCGCCATCAACGCGCGCCGCTTCGGCCAACTCATCGGGAATAGTGAGGAAGAATTGACGAAAGAGAAAGGTTGCAGTGGCCGACGCGACAAGCGGAAAGATCAGACCCTGATAGCTGTTGAGCATGCCAAAGCCTGCGATGACTTCATAGGTCGGCACGATGCGCACCTCGACAGGCAGCATCAAGGTGAGGAAGATCAGCCAGAAGAACATATTGCGCCCCGGAAAGCGGAAATAGACGATGGCAAAGGCAGAAGTGAGCGAGATGATGATCTTGCCCACGGCAATCCCCACCGCCATGATCAGCGAGTTGCCCAGCATGGTCAGCACCGGCACGTTGACGCCCGAGAAAAGGGCTGCGGTGTAATTCTCGATCAGTTGGTCACCGGGCCAGAGCGGCATCGGCGGGCGCACGATTTCCGGCTGCGTCACGGTCGAGGCAACGAAAGCCAGCCAGATCGGAAAGAAAATCACGAGCACGCCCGCGATCATGCACAGATGCGTGAGCCAAAGACCCGCACCGCGCCGCTCCACCATACCTGTGATCTCGCGCGCCATCAGTAATGCACCCGTTTCTCGATGTATTTGAATTGCAGCACCGTGAGCAGGCCCACGACCACCAAGAGGATCACCGATTGCGCGGCGCTAGACCCCAGATCCTGACTGACAAAGCCATCGGAAAACACCTTGTAGACGAGGATCGTCGTGGATTGCTGCGGCCCACCGGCAGTGATGGTGTGGATCACGCCAAAGGTCTCGAAGAACGCATAGACGATATTGACCACCAAGAGAAAGAAAGTGGTCGGCGACAGGAGCGGCAGCACGATAGTAAAGAACCGCCGCCAAAAGCGCGCGCCGTCGATGGCAGCCGCCTCGATGATCGAGCGGGGCACGGCCTGAAGCGCGGCAAAGAAGAACAGGAAATTATAGCTGATCCGCCCCCAGGCAGAGGCGGCGACGACCAGCCCCATCGCCTCGGTTCCGTTCAGCACATGGTTCCAATCATAGCCCAGTTGCCCCAGATACCACGACACCACGCCCACGCGGGTGTTGAACATGAACATCCACAGCACCCCCGCGATGGCCGGGGCCACGGCATAGGGCCAGATGAGCAGCGTGCGATAGGTGCCCGCCGATTTCACCAGCCGGTCTGCCATGACCGCCAGAAACAGCGCCGGGATCATCGACGCCAGCGTGACCAGCGTGGAAAACACCGCCGTGGTCACAAAGGACGCGCGGTAATAGGGATCGCCAAGCAGATACTCGAAATTCCCCAAGCCCACGAATTGCGACGAGAGGCCGAAAGGATCAGGGATAAAGAGCGACTGCCAGACCGCCTGCCCCGCCGGATAAAAGAAGAACACCGCAGAGATCAACACCTGCGGGGCAATCAGGCAGAGCGGCAAGAGCCAGCCCTTGAAGGTGACACGTTTTTCCATGCACGGTCAGGGGCCGGTTGCCCGGCCCCGCCCTCGATCAGCGATTGGCTTGCTCGAAGCGGCGCAGCAGTTGATTGCCGCGTTCCACCGCCGTATCCAGCGCCGCCTGCGCGTCCTTGTCGCCGGACCAGACCGCCTCAAGCTCTTCGTCGATGATCGCGCGGATTTGGTCAAAGGACCCAAGACGCAACCCCTTGGAATTCTCGGTCGGTTCCTTGCTGGTCATCTGGATCACGGCAACATCCGTGCCAGGGTTGGCCTCGTAGAAACCTGCCGCGCGCGTCACCTCGGCAGCGGCAGAGGTGATGGGCAGATAGCCGGTGTTCTGGTGCCATTGCGCCTGCACCTCGGGCGAAGAGAGGTAGTTGAGAAAGGCGGCGGTGGCCTTGTATTCCTCGGGCTCATGCCCCTGCATCACCCAGAGTGAGGCGCCGCCGATGATGGTGTTCTGCGGCGCACCCTCGACCCCGTCCCAATAGGGCAAGGGACGGATCTGAAAATCGAACTGTGCCTCGGCCTTGACGCCGGCATAGCCTGCCGAGCTTTCGGTAAAGAGGGCGCAGGTACCGGCACGGAAACTGGCACCGGCCTCATTGCGGCGACCGGCGTAGACGAATTTGCCGTCCTTCGCCCATTCCCCCAGCTTGGAAATATGCTGCACCTGAAGCGGTCCGTTGAACACCAGTTCGGTATCAAGCCCGCCAAAGCCGTTGGCCTGCGTGGCAAACGGCACATTGTGATAGGCCGAGAAGCTCTCGAGATGCACCCAGCTCTGCCAGGAGGTGGTATAGGGGCAGGCATGGCCCGCCTCTTTGAGTTGGCCCAGCACCACATCGACATTTTGCCATGTGCTGAGGTCCGTGTCGGGGTCGATCCCCGCCCCTTCCAGCGCGTCGCGATTCACATAGAGAACCTGCGTCGAAGAGTTGTAGGGCAGCGAGAGCATTTGCCCCTCGGCGGTGGTGTAATAGCCGGTGACGGCAGAGAGGTAGGCGTTGGGATCAAAGGGCAGACCCGATTCGGCCATGACCTCGTAGACCGGCTTGATTGCCCCTTTGGCGGCCATCATGCTTGCGGTGCCAACCTCGAAGACCTGGAGGATTTGCGGCTGTTCGCCCGCGCGGAACGCGGCGATCCCGGCATTCAGCGCCTCGGAATAATTGCCCTTGGGCGTGGCCGTGACCTTGTAATCGCTCTGCCCGGCGTTAAAGCCAGCAACCTGTTCATCGAGCAATTCGGCCAGCCGCCCCGTGAAGGCGTGCCAGAATTGAATCTCGGTCTGCGCGGCAGCGGTGAGTGGTGCAAGGGCCGTGGTGGCCGCAAGAATGGCCCCAAAAGCGAATTTAGACATCTGATCCTCCCTGTGGAACGCGTGCCCGGATCATCCCGTCCAGCCGCGTCTTGCGCGGTCAAGCTACACGTAAAACGCGAGCAGGCAACCGTAGTAACGGCTGCCTGTGCAAATTTCACCAAACTGTTATGAACCGGATCAGCCTAGGGTGATGGGTGTCACCAGCCCTTGTTCACGCGCCAGTTTGGCCGCGACCGAGGCCACGGCAAGATCCTGAAGCCCGACGCCCGTGCCATCAAAGAGCGTGATTTCCGTCTCCGACGCGCGCCCGCCATGGGTGCCGTTGATCACAGCGCCGATGGGGGTGATGTCGCCTTCGGCAATCAGGCCCTTGCCCACCGCATGCTGTGCCTCGCCGATGGTGATCGACTGCGCGATCTCATCAGCAAAGACCGTGGCACGGGTAAAGAGCGCCGGATCGACCTCTTGCTTGCCCTTGGTGTCGGTGCCCATGCAGGCGATATGCGTGCCGGGCTTGATCCAGTCTGCCATCATCAGCGGCTCAAAGGCGGAGGTGATCGTGATGATCACATCGGCCTGCGCGCCCAGCTCTTCTTGCGTTACCGCCTCGAACTCCAGCCCCAACTCCTCTGCCACAGCGCCAAGGCGCGGCAGCATGTCGGGATGCGGGTTCCAGGCAACGACCTTTTCAAACGCGCGCTGCTCGACGGCGGCACGCAATTGGAAGGTGGATTGATGACCCGCACCGACCATGCCCAGAACCTTCGCGTCCTTGCGCGCCAGATGAGCGATCGAGACCGAGGACGACGCCGCCGTGCGCAGGGCGGTCAAATAGTTGCCCCCCACCAGCGCCGAAAGACGCCCGGTATCGGGATCAAACAGGAACACGGTGGACTGATGGTTGGTCAGCCCCTTGTCCATATTGCCCGGCCAATAACCCCCGGCCTTGAGGCCCAGCGACAGGCCAGAGCGGTCAAACCCACCCTTGAAGCCATAGAGCGCATCGGCATGACCGATCGCCTCGCGGACCACCGGAAAGTTATAGGCATCGCCGCTTGCCATTGCGGCAAACACCGCCTCGACCGCGCCAAAGGCGTCCGCCCGGCTGATGATTTTCTGGCAGATTTCCTCGCCGACGATCACGAAACCGTCGGCGGCCACCTGTTGTTGGGTATTCATCATGCCAGCCCTTAGTAGGCCCGGCCGCGTGCTGAAACCGGCCATACGGTTTCAACCTTGCCGTTGCGGACGCCGACATACCAATCATGCACGTTGCAGGTCGGATCGCAGTGACCGGGTACAAGGCGCAGCTTTTCGTTCACCTTGAGCACGCCATCGGGAT
>SWCD01024098.1_pt1 | contig 36803 bp, 38 predicted proteins | sample 4693011 | NCBI WGS metagenome assembly SWCD01 (sample SAMN10267278, study PRJNA491770) | bioreactor metagenome | isolation source: DHS bioreactor inoculated with marine | place: Japan: Omine Ridge, Nankai Trough
CATAAAATCCAAGACAATCCGTTGTACTCGATCATTGTCAGAGCCACATCGACTTTGCGTGATGAAATCTCTTTTGAAGCAGCACTGATCCAAGCCGAAAACGCCAACAAACCCAGAGACAATCCGGCCCCATCAAGTGAGCAGATTGACAAAGAAACTGGTGAAGTCATTAAAACCACGCCTGTTAAACCACAACAAGCAGCAAAAGAACCAGCTCCGAAACAAAGCAGTCACGCTCAAGTAGAGCCTATACCGTCAAATCCAATAGACTCCATGCCACCTGAGATGGAAGAACCACCACAGAATATTGATGATTATCCGCCAGAGCATGATGACGAAATCACTGCGAAAAACTTTGTGGCCAGACTCAAGGTGGATATTCAAAAGAAACGTATCACGTCCGAATATGCCAAGCAGGAAGGCAATACCATAAAAGTGAAATACCCCACTACATTCAGAAGCTATACGGACAGTCCTTCAGACCTTCTAAACGAGCTGCGTCTAATAGGGGCCATACAAGATGAGGGACCGATTAAAGGCATATCTGCTGATAGAGTGATTGTACTCAAGGGGTAAATTGCCATCATTTCCGGTTAAGCGTAATATTGAACTAGAGATTCTGCGTACTTGAGTATTCAAGTACCTGAAGTGCCACAGCCGCTTAAATGCTGTGCTCAATAGATGCTAACTTCGGTTAGTATCCTGCAAAATGTAGCTGTCACTAAGGTGGCAGATTATCTCAACCCTGAAGGGAGAATGTTTCTCCTTTCAGGGGCGGCGTTCTCCCTTTTTTATTTGGAGAGTGCCTATGAGGCTTAATTTTAAAGCGGTACAAGATGACATCAGGAAAATAGCTATTGCTGTATTTCTTGCTGCTTTGATTAGTGTGCTGGTCAATGACAAATCATTTAGCGATTTTATTTGGCCAATAATGTTTTCAGTATGTACCTGGCTCCTTGGTATAATTGAGGCACCAGGTTCTGAAAAACCTAAAACGAAGGAGGAGGAAAAATGAACCTCACAATAGCTTCTGGCATCATTTTTCTTGTGTGCGCTATAGTGTTCTCGATTGCTTATTATCAGGAACACAAAAAGCACCATAAAGACTAAAAACCCTGTTAAGAGATTATTTCCACGGAGATAATAGAAAGCCCCTACCTTTGCAATAAGGTTGGGGCTTTTGTATTAGGGACTGTCAAAATAAATCACCAACGCCTGCATCGGAGATGAGATCAAACTCATCCTTTTCGTTACCGATATCTTTATCGCTGTAATGATGGCTCATGGTAATTGCCTCACCTCCATTTAACCTTCCAAGCTGCACCAAACCTAATAGCATTAGCTTTCGAGCTTGATATGGCTTGCCTTTTGAAAATCGTTTAAGAAAATCAAACAGCTCTGGATCTTCTTCCATACTGATTATTTGATTCATTCTGATTGAGTTGGCCATTACGCTACCTCACGATGATTCCGGGCAAACCATGCTTCACCAATTTTCTGAAAGCCAAGTACATTTGCTACAACTGAGTGCTCATCACAATGAACGTGATGTTTTGGCAAAAGCTTCTTAATTGGATCTAAAAATATATTGGCACCACCGCCTACCAAAATAATCTGATCGATACTACGACCGTCACCGACTTTATTTGAAATAGCGTCCACTGCCGGCATTATTTCAGTCAGTGCTGTCTGATGATATTTCGTTAAATCTACATCCTGGCCATACAGACGGAAGCGACCTTTACGAATTCCTTCATCAATATGCGAGATATTGTCGTAATTGATTGAAAGGTCTTCACTAATGCCTTTAGCCACGGCTTTTAGATAAGCACTCATACCAGTTGGATGACTGCCACTTTTCCCACTGATCTCTCTCAAACCCGTCGATACCAGAAAGTCGACAGTGAAAAAGCCTGGATCAATCAGCAAGTTTCTAGTGCTGCTCAATTCCTCTAGCAATTTAGCTTTTGATGCATAATGCAGAAAACCACCTAAAGGTTGAGCTACCGCATTGACCTTTTTTATTAGAACGTCACGAGTACCAACCCGATGCAAACCAACAAGACGTTTTTCTAACACCGCTTTCTTGCTTCCCATAAGATCGACAGGCAAGCCCACAACCAGCAAATCAATAACATCCACGTCCATTTGTGTGAGAGCACCATACATCAGCGCCATGTAGTCTTCAGTCTCAATATAGTTTTCATGCATGATACGTACCCCACCTTCAAGGGCGGCATCAATACCAGGCCCCACTTCATAGCGATTTCCGTTCACGACGACTTGGTAGATATCAGGACTCTCTTGAAAGCTGCCCTTGTTAACACTGGGGCGATTAACGATTGATGGAAAGTGATCTGCCTCAGCACGACCATTAACAATGTTACGAATAAATTTAGTGTTGCCATAGCCAACGTCTACAGCACGAATTACAGGTTTAATATTGTTCACGAACGTTCCTCCACGGAAATATAGAAAAACGCGCACACAAAGGCATCTGGAGCCTTGAATTAAGCACGCGATAGATTGAGTTTGAAATATGGCCTGAAGTAGGCCTTTTTTGATGCACACTTCCGTGGAAGTTATGCGCAGGAGCGTCAGATTTGACGGACAAATATAGATTACCTCGGGCGCACCTATAAAATCAACCCAAATGTGTCACGCCTGACACGTCTGTGACACATAGATAACAAAATTGCCCGACTTATAAGCTGAATACCCTCACAAGTTAAGCGAAAAGTGTCATGCATGACACGCCCGTGACACTTAAACTGCTATCAATACAAAAATCTGTCAGTTTTCTCAAAAATACACCTAAGTTGCATTGGAAAAAAACGCCGTGGAGACTGAGGGGCAAAACCAGAGCAAAAACCACAGTCGAAACAAGACGATGCAGCTCAGATAAGAACTTTATTCCAGACTTTGGGAAAAAACCGTACTACAAAATCCTTGACAGACTAGGGGGTATTGATCTGAAAATATGCCCAATCTTCAACAGGGCCCTCTGGGTCTGAAGAGAGCAGCAAGCCAACTGCATCAAAAATGGCTCTCTCTAAGCTACGTTCACCGAACGTTGCCCACTCAAAAAAAGACAAAAAGAGCTGTAAATATGCTGAAAACGCATGTTGACGGATTTCTATGTCTGAAAATCATCACGGACACGGTATTAATCGGATTGCTACGGCGATCACTGTCCAACAAGTAGGGCTGTCTCTATGGAGACACGCATCAATCGAAGTACAGCGAACTACGGTTTGACTGTAAACCATACGAAACCACAAAAAGATTGGCCATAAACCTGATGTAAACAAAGTCTGTTGTCGGAGCAGCGTTTTACTAGGGCGGACATAACGTGATCGAGCATCCTGCTGGCGGGGATTATTGGGAACAAATTCAATCACGATCGTATTTTTGTGTGTATCAAAAACCAACCGAACACTGTGTAAATCTGTGACAGAGATGAACTAGGTGGCTGGCTATCATCAAAGATTCTGTAAAGGAGTAGGTCGAACATCTACTAGTGCTTTGCAGTGATAGCAGCGTCATGTCGGGTCTGAACAAAACCTTCCATGAAAGATATAACTCACGTTTAAGAATTAGCCGCAGTTAAGAGCTGCACCTGATGAGAGTTCCCTATCGTATGGGTATTGATTGATAACTACTGATGATTTTAACGAGTGAATAGAGAGGAAAAACTGCTTATGAAAAATTGATTAAAACTGGAGATTAAAAAAATGGGAAAACCATTAGATAAACCATTTCAACCGCCGTTGACTGTGACGGAGGGGGACTATGTATTTGCTGCACCCGAAATGCGAGGCCGTTTGAACAGGCACGGTAAACCTTGGACGGTGAGAACCATCTTTGTTTACAACGTACAGCACGTTCTTTATCGACACAATGCAACGCATTCCAAGCGTCAAAAACCTGTAGCAGAAAAAACAAAGGCAAATAGATTTAATGAAATTCGTTCTATGGCTCAGACACTGCATGACCTGGGCTATCGGATTATGTTGCCAACCCATATTCGTCAAAAGCACGTAAAAGCCCTGACACATTTCTGGGAAGCCAGGGAAGACCTGAAGCCCGCCTCTGTAGTCCAAAAAGTTTCTATCTTGAGGGTCTTTTTGGGGTGGATGGGCAAAGAGGCTGTGATTAAAGGCTTATCTGATGAAGAGCTATTTACCAAGCCAGAATTAATGAAACGTCAATATGTCGCTACAGAAGATAAAAGCTGGGATGACAAGTTCGACATTAACGACGTAATCCAAAAAGTTGAAGAAGACTGCAAATATTGCGGTAGACAGCTAAAGCTAGCGCATCTGTTTGGACTTCGTGCCAAAGAATCCATGCTGTTCAGGCCAAACCTGGATTATGACCGTGAAGGTCAGTTCATCCATGTAAGACGCGGCACCAAAGGTGGTCGGCCTAGAACCTTACCTGTTGAATCAGCAGAACAACGTCAATACCTGGAAGAGCTGCAAAGCTACTGCTACGACATTAACGAATCCATGATTCCCAGACGTTCCGATCCAAAGCGTTGGATCAAACACTATTACCGGGTCATGAATAGAAATGGAATTTCGCGGGAAACGGGCATTACACCGCACGGCCTGAGACACGGTTACGCACAGAGATTGTATGAACGAACCACCGGCCACCCTGCAGCAGTGAAAGATGTGCCGAAGTTAGCACGGGAAATCGACAAGATTGAAGAGCGGATTGCCAGGCTCATGGTTTCTGAAAACCTTGGCCACAGTCGTGAATCCATTTCTAGTGCTTATATCGGACGAAATGATTAACCGGCTACCACCAGTATCCGGTTATTGATTGCCCTTAATTTAATTATTGTTAATCTTCACACCACAAAGGAAACGACCATGAATCACGAAAACCCTTGGGATATCGCATTACCACTTATCACTTCTAATGGTGAAGCTGACAAGCTAAACACCACCACTATAGAAATCCTAAATAGACTCAGTGACAAAGCCAACCCAAACACAGGGTTCGCAATCACTAGACCAGATGAGTTGGCGCGAGATGCGAAACGTTCCATAGAGGATATCCGAAAAGAGCTAACCGAGTTGGTGAAGGCTGAAATTATTAAGCCCGTTGTCACAATCGAACAAGGCTTATTCATGGTCCATCCTAGACTTATGTCTCTCGCTCACTTTTCAATGCAACAGGAGATGTAAGTATGTCAGCCGCACTACAATCACCTATGGCATTAAAAGACCAGGCTCAGTCAACCGAGACGATTGTATATTTCCCGCGATCGTATACGGGCGAGACCCACATCATTTTGGGTAGCTTTGTTTTGGAAACAACTGGGAGTGCTGAAGAAGCAATCTCAATGTCGAAGAAGTATCAAGGGGCAGCGAAACGATGCAATAAACCAGTGGAACTTATACCTACTGATAGCTCATTTCAAGCACTTGGTCATCGAATTGATGAGTGGCAATTCATAGATATCAGAAAAGTTTGATCAGTGAATTAAAAGCGAGTCCGCCACAGAAATAATATGGTTTTAAATTGAACGAAAATAGAAAATTAATTAGGATGCAGACAAGTACATTGGCGTGTTGCGATAAATGAAGAACATAAGCGTCAACAAATTACCTTGACTGAACCCATTACGGCTGAAAATCAGGGATAACTGTTTAAAACGGAGTAAGTTCTGAGCAGTGTATTTGGTGATGGTGCAGGATTTTTTGCAGGGCATGCAATTTCAGAGCAAAACAAAGCCCAGCAATAGCACTTCCTTGCTGACGCTTTGGTTATTGAGCGCTCTGAAAAGAACTCATTACTTCATGCCCAGAGAAATGAAGCTATATCTAAAATTAACGAAATCGGAAGTCAAAACCTGATGTCTCTGGCTGAATATGAGTACGAGGTTCATTCTTCGGTGGATGTTTTTGAAGATTTGGGTCATGTCGGTGAACGTCTTAAAAGTATGGCGGAATCCATCCAACTAGTGGATAAAAATGAATTAAAAAAACTATCCGATAGGCTATTTGATGCTAGAGAAATTCAAAGAAAGAGCGATAGAGGTGCATGGATACAGGCTCGCTGGGAAGTATTGATGCAAACCTGTCGTTTCCCAACCAACGATGATGAAGCAATTCTAGTGGGTGGGTATGGCATGCCTTTTCCAGGGAGCCTGCCTGTATTACTTAAATCTGATAAAGATGCTTTAGAAGATGGAAGAACTGTAGACATTTACCGAGTGCTAACCGATCCCCATGACATCATTCCTGCGCAATCCAAAATGCGAAGAGGCCCTATTAGGCTGGCGAAGAGCGACCTGAAAACCCTAAATCATTTAATTTCAGAATAGCACCCCGTAAGGGGTGATTATTTATGAATTGAATTATATAAGTAGTGGTCGGTATATCCCTTGATTCACCTAAAACAAACTTCTGCAAAATTCTATTTGAGTGGGCTAGCAGCCCTTAATCTCCCTTCACCTTCCGGTTCGGGTGATTGGCACTTTCAAAGCGTTTTTTCTGAAAATGGTTATACGCGTGGTTTCTATGCTGGCATTGGTGCCGAAATAAATACAAATAGCTTATATGAGAGTAATGGCATTGAGGAATGCAGTCAGGCTTTAAAGAACCTCGGCATTGAATTTGATGGGGATGAAGCATATGCAGCTACTCATCCAAGAGCAATTGCGGATTTATTAGCTGATACTTTGCATAGAGGCAGACAAGCAAACTTTATCGTTCTGGATGATTGGCTCAACGAAACTCAAGACCTGCTCAAACTCAATCTACTTCTAGACAAACTTTCCAATAATCTTACAGCAGCTCAACTCAGACTATTAGAATGTTGGAAAAATAGAAATTCACAGCGCGACCTAAAGTATATGTGACACCGATAATAAACTTAATTTATCCTATTCGCTTTAACGCTTTCTTATAAACTAAGTTTTTATTCCGCTTACCAACAGTAATTACATCGATGGTGATGGTTTCATCAACAACCGTATAGACCAGTCGATAACCATCATCTCTAAGCTTTATCTTGTATGAATCTTTCATTCCAGTAAGCTTCGCCGACGGTACCCGAGGTGTTTCACGCCGATCTTTCAACTTTTTTGCGAGCTTCTTTCTGATCCCCGCATCAAGCTTGTCCCATTCCTTCTTGGCATCTTCAGTAAATCTTAAACTATAGGTCATCCCAATCCACTTCTATACGAGGCTGGTGCTCCCTCGCACGCACAAGGGCAGCAAGTTCTGCATCTTCCAGCCGCTCCATCATCGCCTCATACGCTTCCGCGGGAACCGCATAAAACACCGCTTTGTTCCTGTTTAAAACAGCAACAGTTTCCCCATCTGATTCGTCGACAACAACCATCGGATTACGCTTAAGCTCTGTAATACCAATAGTCACTGAAGACAAGACGGCACTTACCTTTCTCATCTCCGCTACTCCTCTTCCTGACTACGCTTATCACACCAGCCTAGTCAGCCCATCATGGTTTTTTGCTCCTTAACTGATCAGGCTTCCTTGACCAAACCAGCTACCCTCTATTAGCTCAATATAGCACACTTAAATGACCATATAAAGATGCTTTATGTGTTAGTAACATTCATAACCACTACCCCTATAAAAGAACATTTTATGCCGTACACAGGGTGGGGCTTTTTTAGTTATGTTTAGATTAACTCCGCGTCAAATTCACCTACATACCGATAAACTATACCCAGCATCTTTTGCTCCACTGGATCAACCACACCTTCATCCACCAGCACATGAAACACTTCTTTCCATTCTTCCAGTTCATCTGGCTTAGCCCAAACCATCACACCAAAAAAAGTGAATGTCTCTGTAAGACACTCATTATTTATATGTTCTATTAACGTTTTTCTCGACATAGTTAAATCCCTGTAACGCCTGATTCCAAGGCATAGATAAAGCCATTTTCCTTGCGAGACATCCAAGACCGCTTTATCTGCAATGAACGAACGCTCACCGATAGCGAAGTGAATACAGCTGCTGCTGCGTTTAGTGATTTTTGGCTTCCCTGGCACCTTCATAACAACACTGGCTTTGGGATGCTCATCGGCAGGGGAGAAGGTAATCACTCGCTTGATAATGGTAATCGGCACATTCTTCTTAACTGGTTTACTGTCTTTTCCTGGCTCACCTGCAGCTGCAATTTCAATACACTTCTGCATAGCATCAATGAGGTTGTCACGTGCTATATGGGCAGTGAACGTTCCATCGCCATTATCGACACCTGGGGCGTAACCACCACCGTATTGGGTGGAGTCGTGTATCGAGATAGATGGATTGCTGATCAACACATATTTACCTGTGTCCAAGGGGGACGTGCTGGCAGGTGTAAAGCTAAATTGTTCTTCAAGTTCTTTCATTAATTCTCCACTAACTCACTATGGCTGAATACCAGATTTAAGGTTATCCCAGCTTTGTGATCACGCAAGTATGAACAGGAGGCCAAGAGATGCTGTAAAAAGCGGATTATGTTATTATTAAGTCATTGATTCTGCGTACTTGATTACTCAAGTACCTGAAGTGCCACAGCTGCTTTAACGCTGTGCTCAACGGATACTGACCACGGTTGGTATCTTACATAATGTTGCTGCTTCTATGGACGCAGTTAACCTCAACCCTGAAGGGAGAATTCCCTTCAGGGGGCATTCTCCCTTTTTTATTTTCGGAGAATGTCTATGAGGAAAGACGCAGGTGAAGCTTCCATTAAGGTAGGCACCAATGTCATTACTGCAGGTTTCATCGGGTTAGCATTTGCTAATAGTGGTGAATCACTGGCTAGCGCTTTCATTGCTATATTGTTGGGAGGCGTTTTGATTTACTATGGTATTAAGTTTAGAGACGGAGGAAATGAATGATGACTATTTTAGAATACATAAAGCCGGAATTAGTAATAGGTGCTGTTCTAATTTTAGCGTTTTTCATTTGCCTTGGTAACTATGCAACCAGAGTAGATGAGAAGCGTAAGCACAAAGACAAACATAGTGACAGAACCGCATAAGAGCTAATTCCTACTGGGATTTAGTAAAGCCTCTACCTTCTTCGGGTAGGGGCTTTTTTATTAGCAAGTAATAGCTCCAGCTATCATAAAATGCTGTACTCAAGGCATATCAAGGCTTTTAAGGAATATCTTGGATTAAAGGATTTAGAATGAGAGAAAGCAACCCTGAAATCATTTATCGATATCAAGCATTCAATGCCCTTTCCCTTCATGCCTTATGCCATGACCAGCTATATTTTTCCGATCCTACAAATTTTAATGACCCACTGGACTGTAATCCAGCTGTAGAGCGAGACTCAGATAGAGAAACATTAAGACAAATACTAAGCTCATTAATACAGAAAAGAGTCGAAAAAGAAGTAACAAACTCTCTTCAAGCAACCAATCTCACCGATAAAATTAGTAACTCACATGCTAAAGAACAAGCACAGCAGTCATCCGAAAATGAACTAAGAAGGATTGAGCATTACGCTACTAATCCGGACTACACTTGCTCGGTTGAAGAGGCGGAATGTGGGATGCTTCACCATGGAATACATAGCGAACTTTTAAAGCAAAATAACCGTGGTATATGCTGCTTTTCAGCTGAGTACTCTAACCCCTTACTCTGGAGTCATTATGGTGACCAGCATAAAGGGTTTTGTGTGGGTTATTCATTAAATAGAAACCCTGAACCATCACTTCATAAAGTGCTTTATGGAGGTGCAAGAACAATCAAGACCAGTCTAATTGCTAAAGCAGTTTTACATCATGATATACAAGCTCAGAAAGCCTTAGATCAAAACACACTCTTACGTAAAGCTGAACCTTGGCAATATGAACAAGAGTGGCGATTAATAGGAGAAGTAGGCATACAAGATTCTCCTCTATGTTTAGTGGAAATTATCTTTGGTCTACGATGCTCGTTATCTGTCATTCATGCTGTTATGAATGCACTTAAACCCCGTGACATTTCGTTTTATCAAATGAGCTTAACAGGGGATAGCTTTGAACTAAGACGCTCGGATACAGAAGACTGCGGCCAATTACCATTAACAGCTCGTTCAGGAATTGAAATATTCGGACCTTGTGATGATTAATTAGTTTCAATTACGGCCAGTATATGCCAGGCAAATAAAGACCAGAAAATGATTAAAAGAAAATGGTTTGGTGGGATTGAAAGGAATCTGAGCTTTGTTAATGAAGTCTCTGCTGGAATTGGTCTGGTCACTGGCTATGTCCTGTTTGGACTTTATTGGCTTAGTACACCTATTACGACAGTAGAAGTGACCACACAGACAGTAGCTTATGAAGAAAGAGTTATTGGTTATATTCCAGAGCCAACAAGGCTTGAAAGCATCTCTGATCTGGGTTCTTTAAATCGTACAGTCCCGGTGACCGCTAAATTCCCGATTCTAAATGAACAGGGTAGACCCGCTTTGAGTGAAGAGGTTGTCACTTTTGAGGGTAAAGGCACACCCATGATCTATGTTGAGCAAAAAGAAATTGTGATACCTAAACTCGCATCAGATGATGTCAAACTGGTATCTCCACACAGCTCTAGTAACTATGCCAGGTTCTACCTGGAAACGATTCTACAAGGCACTGGCTATTATTATGAAGATAAGCGGGTAGCATTTGATGGAGCCATGTCAGCAGATATATTTGCTGTAAGGATCGGAACCTTGTTTGCTCTACTCTCATTAGTGCTGCTAATGATTAAGGTTAAGGCGATATCTCGCTCAGTTAACTTTCTCAAGAGCCTCATGGAACCTGATAAAAGCCCAGATACTCTCGATGAAGCATCAATGAGTGAGCATTATGAAGATGCCAAAAAGTTTAAAAAACAATATGAAATGACGAAACGATCAAGAGAGGCAGAATACTTTGAGAGGATAGGCGAATCAGCTGAAGTTGCCTATGCAAACATACTGACCTTTATTGACAAAGCAGAGTTGTTTCTAAGAACGGAACAAGATAATAACGAATATGTTGTGTGCAGAGATAAATCGGTTTATATAGACCCGCCTGTTTACTGTGATATCCCGACTGTTGACCGTAAAACCTATATGGGAATCACAGCAGATCCACTGGATGTGAAGAGATGTACATTGGAAGAAGCAGAATTCTTTGCAAACTATCTTAAAAACGTAGAGGGTGCCTTATCCATTGAGCCAGTGAGACTGGTTAAAGCTATTCGTAATGCACTTAGAATAAATCTTATACTTCGTAAGAAATTAGAATTCTATTTAAGGAATAAAGGGATAATCTGATTTTAAGAACGGGTCTGCTTAATTCTAGGATCAATGGGATAAGGTATAGGCCCAATAATATTGAGCTTGTTTAAATTTGGATGATAAGGATTGATGATGTAGTTTGGTGTATCGCTAACGATAGTGCTTGGCACCTGTAGAATAAGAGAATCTGCTTGTTTTACCCACGGGACTGTAAATAATTCTGTGTAACTGCTTATCATTACCCTAAAGGAGATAAGCAGATGAACAAGAAAGAACTGGAAGCTTTTGCCAAAGAAGCAGCCAAGGGGATCAAAACCCAAAAAGACCTGGCTGAGTTCAGCCAGATGTTAACCAAAGTTACTGTTGAAGCGGCTTTGAATGCCGAACTGGATGAACATCTGGGCTATGAAAAACATGCTCAATCAGACACCAGCAACAGCCGTAATGGTGTCAGTCGTAAGCAACTTCAGACTGAAGATGGTACCTTTGAACTGACCACACCCCGTGACCGTGATGGCAGCTTCGAACCCCAGCTTGTGGGCAAGCATCAACGCCGCTTCACGTCCATGAGCGATAAAATTCTCAGCCTCTATGCCAAGGGCATGACCACCCGGGAAATTGAAGCGACTTTTTTAGAAATGTACGGTGCCGAAGTATCTCCAACACTGATTTCCAAGGTAACTGATGCCGTGATGGACGAAGTTATCGAGTGGCAGTCCCGGCCACTTGATGCGGTCTATCCGATTGTCTATCTGGACTGTATCGTGGTCAAAGTCCGGCAGGACAAACAGGTCATCAACAAATCCATTTTCCTGGCACTGGGCGTCAACCTCGAAGGCCATAAAGACCTGTTAGGCATGTGGATAGCGGAAAACGAAGGTGCCAAGTTCTGGTTGAATGTGCTGACCGAACTACAGAATCGTGGCGTGAAAGATATTCTGATAGCTTGCGTCGATGGTTTGAAAGGTTTTCCCGATGCCATTAATACCGTCTATCCCAACACCCACATTCAACTATGCATCGTTCATATGGTGCGTAACAGCGTCAAGTTTGTGCCCTGGAAGGACTACAAACCTGTGACAGCTGATTTGAAGCAAATTTATCAGTCAGTGACCGAAGAGGAAGCCCTCAAGGCATTGGATGCATTCTCTGAGCGCTGGGACGGCAAATACCCGCAAATCAGCAAAAGCTGGCGTAGCCACTGGCAGAACCTGAACACGCTGTTCGATTATCCCGAGGACATCCGCAAGGCCATTTATACGACTAATGCGATAGAATCGCTCAACAGCGTTATCCGCAAGGCCATCAAGAAACGCAAACTATTTCCCAGTGATGACTCAGCACGTAAAGTGGTTTATCTGGCTATTCTCGGTGCCTCGAAGAAATGGACCATGCCCATAAGAAACTGGAAGGCGGCACTGAACCGCTTTATGATTGAGTTTGAAGACCGGTTAACCGGATTAGTCTGAAAATGGCAGTTACACAGAAATCAGGACAGGCTCTTACCCACTGATCACCGATTACTTTAGTCGATTCCGCTGCTGGGTCACTCTGCCAATCTTCAGGCAAACTATCGAGCGAAAGCTCTAATACAAGACTTTGATCGAAGCTTACCTCAAACAATGAATAGTGCTCTAACAGTCTTTCAGATTCAACATGAACAACAACTTCTAAGATTGCCAAAGACTGAGTACCAGCTGTGTAAACTATTGGAGTCCCAATAGAATTCCATCTTCCTCCAAACTTTCTAGAACCTTCTCCAGTAAATGCTGCAGGAACTTTAATACCGTTGATCACCTCTGTTTTTGAAGCTAATTGATTTTGAATAATTCGGACAGCAGTAATGTCTGTCATGAAAAGACACCATGCTCAATTCTACCCAGTAAGTCTTTAACCTCTTTCGCTCCTAATTCTGTATCAGCCAGTTTCAGAGGCGTTTCACCTCCCAATGCTTTTTTGGGAGTTTTGAGCCAATGCTGTGCATCTTCATTACTATGCAGCACTTCGGTTGCTCTAGCCATGAGATCAGCAAGTCGGTAAACGCGTTCCGTTTCATCGGCGTGAAGCACACCTTCACGCTTTCTTCTGGTAAATGTTCTTGCTGAAATATTGACTATCTCATTCATTTCATTCACGCCAATGCTTAGTCTATCGGCCAGTGCATATAGCGAAGAAACTGCTACACCTCGTCTTATTTGCTGAATAAGTTGCAGTTTATTATTGGTAGAAAATCCAACACTTATCATTATTTCTTCGGGAGTTGGCAGTGGCGTTGAGTATTTTGTAACATGAGCAGGCTTAACTCTTCTCCCAGCTTTAGGCTTCATTTCAATTTCAATATATTTTTCTGACATAAATTTCCCCTTTGGCTGTATGCCATCTGGCCTATATTATAGCGCCATATGGCAAATGGTGAAATATTTAGATGACATAGAGCTACATAGCATTCCCTGATCGTCGTTGCTGGACACATTAAAATAATTAATCTGGTGAATCATTAGTTTGACGAAACTATCTGGATCGTCCACTGGAATTAGTTTGATACTTGATTTAAAAGCTGTTGATGTAAGTAGTTAAGCCCAATACAGCCCAAAATAATTGGCAAAAGAGCTAAGGATAATTGTTTAGCCCCTCTAGGATACCAACCTAGAACAAATACAATCCCTAGGGGCTCTACCCCGATTTTGCGGACACTTCAAAGAAGCCTGATAATGGGCAAAAGGAATGTTTATGTCGAAGAGAAGAAAATACAGTCCAGAGTTCAAACGTGGTGCTGTTGAATAAACCCGGCAGCCAGGTTTAGCTGTGCCCATATTGCTCAAGAACTGGGGCTTGCTCCAAATCTGCTAACGAGATGGCGACGTGAAGCAGATCAGAATGGCCAGCAGGCCTTTAATGGTACGGGTAGTCCCAGAGATGAAGAAGTTGCCCGTCTTAAACGTGAACTGGCGCGAGTGAAGAAGGAACGGGATTTTTTACGCGAAGCGGCGACGTTCTTTGCCAGGGAGTCGTCCTGAAGTATCAGGCGATCCAACGGTGTCGCGTCGAGTTTCCCGTACGCTTAATGTGTCGTTGTCTGGAGGTTTCCGCTAGCGGTTATTACGACTGGGAAGCACGTTTACCGAGTGACCGACAGAATGATAACAATCGATTGCTGACGCGCATTCGTGAACTTCATACAGATAGTGGCGGTATTTTGGGTGCACCGCGAATGCATGAAGATCTGACAATTGAAGGTGAAACAGCCAGCAAAAATCGGGTTGCACGTTTAATGACGGTTGCCGGACTTCAGGAATGGCCGAGAAAAAAGAAACGGGGACAGAAGAAACCGCCATTATTAACACCGCCTGGTGTTAATAATTTGTTGGAGCGAGACTTCATGGCTCTGGAACCAGAGACTAAGTGGGTCACCGACATCACTGAAATCAAAACAGGCGAAGGCAAGCTGTATTTGTGTGTTGTACTCGATCTGTTCAGCAAGCTGGTGATTGGCTGGTCAATGCATCACCGGCAAGATCGACAGATGGTATTACGCGCCGTTGAAATGGCTGTTTGGCAAAGCCAGGGAAGTGGGCCTGTTATTTTACATTCTGATAGAGGCAGTCTATTCAGAAGCGGCGATTACCAGCGATTGCTTAGTAAAAATACATTGATGAGTTCGATGAGTGCGGTCGGTCATTGTGGCGATAATGCTGCCTGTGAAGGCTTTTTTGGTGTACTCAAAAGAGAACGGACATACCGAATGCGTTACCCAACCTTGGATTCTGCCAAAGCTGATTTATTTGACTATATTGAGCGTTTCCATAATCCTCGGATGAGACGAAGAGTTGCTAAGTACGATATGAAGTTATCAACCGTTTTTAAACCGTCCGTGGAAACGGGGTAAAACCCCAATGATGTAGATAAATTTAAGAAAACATACGAAAAGATGAGACGAAAATCTTTGATCGCATGGGAAAATCAGCAGAGCTAGCCTATGCCAACCTTGTAACCTATATTGACACAGCTGAACTATTACAACAATCCGACTATGTGAAAGAAGAATATGTTTTGTGCAGAGGAGGAGAGGCCTATATTGGCCCACCCATTTATTGTGATTTAACGACAAATGACCGAACTACATATTTTGGCGTTAATGCAGATCCACTCGATGTAAAAAGGCTCTCTTTGGAAGAAGCTGAGTTCTTTTGAAATTATCTTAAATATGATGTTGGTAATTTAGATATTGAGATAATCGCTCTTAATAATGCTATTGATAACTCACATAAAATCAATCTTGGACTGCGTAAGAAACTAGTGCTCTACCTACAGAGCAAAGGAAAGATATGATTATTTCCGGCGCTGACCATAGACAGCAATTGAGAAATAGAGAATCATTTCTATTGATATCGCAAAATTTAAAAGTCTGTTATGTACTTTTTATTGTCAAGGCTATTCTAGCTTAGCTTATCCAGCATTTTTCTATGTTTTAAATCTGACGAAATAAATCCATCTTTGTGGGTGCCCTCGGTGGGTTCGTCTCGTATTGCCCGTTAATTTTCCATCGTACTGACTACGATAAATTAATTTACACTTGTTTAATCATAATACCGATTGACGGTCGGTTTTATATGTGAGATAGTTTTAGTGTATATATTGGGTGAGTAAGATATTAACGTGACTCTAGGTGAACTTGAAAAAGCGGTACTTCAGTTTTTCTGGAAGTATGGTGAGGCTGATGCTAAGCAGGTCCATGCTTATTTCGAGCCTAAGCGAGGTGGGACGCTTAACACCATCCAAAGCACTTTAGACAGGCTTTATAAAAAAGGGCTACTAAAGCGCCATAAAAGTGGCTATGCGTATCTATATCAAGCCACAAAAACGAAAGATGACTTCATAGGTGAACTGTTTGTTGACTTAACGAAGGACTTCTTTGCAAGCCCTGAAAACGCTCTTCATGCAGCTTTCTCATCCTTATCATCTAGTCTATCTGATAAAGAAATCACTGAGTTGGAAGCGCTCATTGATAGACATCGAACTGCTTCAGATTCAGAGTAATGGATTTGTTTTTTGACCAAGCAGCACTCTTGCTCAACACGCTCTCTCTTGGGTCAGTCGCCTTCTTTGTAGGTATTGGAGTCTCTAGCTTAATAGTGTTGCCAAAAAGATACTGGTATTCTCTTACTCCAGCACGCAAAACACAATTTATGTGGCTTACAGTGAGCATGCCGTGGGCCTTAGCTATAGCTTCACCTATTTTTGTTGGGTTGTCACTCGATACCACTTTTCCTTCGTTAGCTAATTTAATGCACTGGCATCACCCTGATGTTTTTGTTTTGAATAGTTGGCATATCTATCCGACTATACTTTTACTTATAGTATTCAGTTTCACTTTAGTCAAAAGCGGTGTATTGGTTGCAAGACATGTAAGAAATTTCAGTGCAATCAGTTCATTTCCTGATAGTGAAGGAATCCTGGATGTTAAAGAACCAAATGCATTCTCTGCAGGCTTGCTGAAACCCAAAACATTTATAACGAAAGGGCTCGCAAATGAGCTCGAAACTTCTGAATTAAAAATTGTTCAGTTACACGAACTCAGTCATGTAATAAACAAAGATTCTTTGCATAAGCTCATTTTTGGTTTTATGTCCTCTTTTTTCACTGGAGGCGTAAGGAAGACAATTCAGCATGAGATGGCATTATCAATGGAGCTTAAAGCTGATAATTTTGTTGTCTCAAATGGAATTTCAAAACTTGATGTTGCCGCGACCTTATTGAAAGTGACGAAAATCATTAATGCATATGAAAAAAGCTCTGATGAAAGAAGTCTTCAATGCGGTTTCAATAGCAATGATGTCAAGGTTCGTATCGAAAGTCTATTGACTCAGCATCCAGCTCGCTCGATCACTAATTATTCGCTTTATGGCTCCTTATTTGTAATCAGCTTATTTTGTCTTCTTAGCCTAGACACCTTTCATCACGTCGTTGAGACGTTTTTTAATCATTAGGAGTCACGTTTGTGGAAAATCAAAGAAAAGTGTTGCCCATAAAACCGATTGGCAGTCGGTTTTATGGTGTTGTTACTCATGGCTCTCCAAGGCCCAGATTTTTCTCCAACAAACCGATTGCCGGTCGGTTTTTATTCAGAAAGCTGTTGATAGGCATGGTCTTTGTCACGGCAATAATTGTATGGCTACCTGTCTATGCCAGTGAGGATAACGAGGTTTTAAATTCAATTTCACTGAGAGAGGCTGTAAACAAAACACTGCTTCTACATCCAGGCTTACCAGGCTACAGCCAACTCATAAATAGTGCCGATGGATACATCCAACAAGCAGGTGTCGGTCAGCGGCCAGAGCTAAGCTTCATGCTTGAAGATGCCCTGGGAACAGGTACCTACAGCAACATAAGAAGTACACAATCAACGCTTAGCCTGAATTGGCTACTTGAAAGTGAGTTGCTGGAAAAGCGAACCATTATTGCTGAGAGAGAAAAGTCTAGTTTAGTTGTGCAGCAAGAAATCAAGCGCTTAGACATTGCTTCCGAAACAGCAAGATACTACCTGTCCGCCCTATTCTTTCAAAAGAAAAAAGGGCTAGTAAATGAGGCCGTAGCAGAGCTTGAGCGAGTAGAAAAAGAAGTTAGTCGGCGTGTAAGAGCTGGCGCTGCGCCAGATGCAGACAGATATCAAGCCATCGCTAATTTAGAAGAAAAAAAGCTTTCCCTTCACAATAGTAGTTATGAAATTGATGTAGCTGTTAAGAGTCTAGCTTCTCAGTGGGGGGAGTTCGAGCCAACATTTTCTGAAGTTCAAGGAGAGTTGGATTTACCCACTGAACAAATTAACTTTGAACGACTAAGAGAGTATTTAACCAATCACCCAAATATCGAACTTTTATTAAGTGACGAAAGAGTTGCTAGATCAAAAGCCGAACTTGCCAAATCTGAAGCCAAAACTCAATGGCGTTTCAATGCAGGAATTCGTCGATATGAAGCAGCCAATGATTATGGATTGGTTGCTGGATTTACCATTCCCCTAGGCAGTCCCGATCGTAATATGGCAAAGGTACGAGCGCTTGGTGCTGAACAAGCAGCTTACCGAGCCGATGCTGTAGCCACCCGTATTAGGATGGAAACTGAGCTTGCAAATTACGTTCGTTCGTACGAACGGTATCAAAACTCTGTCACATCACTACAAGAAAAAGTTATCCCTAGCCTCAAACTTGCAGCTGATGAAGCAGAAAATGCCTACAAGTTAGGAAAATACAGCTTTGTTCAATGGAGCTCGGCTCAACAGGATCTAATCAAGGCTCAAGAGACATTACTAAACCTGCAATTCCAGGCTCACCTCAATCGTGTCGAAATTGAGCGTCTGGCTGGTGTCGCACTGTAACTCAAAGGAAATCATGAATGAAAAATATACGTAATAGAGGCCTGATCTTGGTCATACATTTGGCATTATTTTCAATGACATCGTTGCCCGTCTACGCAGTGAAGAATAACGAGAGTGGCTACGAAGAGGTAGAAAAGGGGCCAAATAACGGAAGAATGCTAAGGCAAGAAGATTTTGCGATTGAGTTAGCCATTTACGAAGATGGCGTGCCACCCGAATTCAGGGTATGGGCAACAGAAGCTGGTCAGCCGATAAGTCCTGACGAGATTAAGGTACGTGTAGTTCTGGATCGGCTGGGAGATGTTCAAGACGACATCGGGTTTTATAAGCAAGAAGACTACTTGAGAGGTGATATGGCCATCTATGAGCCTCACTCTTTTGCCGTGAAACTCCATGCCGAATATCAAGGCAAAGACTACACCTGGACTTATGACAACTTCGAAGGTCGAGTCATTATCAATGATGACATCGCTAAGGCAAGTGGAATTAAAACGGAGAAAGCCGGCCCAGCCAACATACGCAAAACCATTTTAGCCTATGGCCAATTGATTTCTCCGATAGAGAATACCAGAACAATATCTGCTCGCTTTGATGGGATTGTGAGAAAAGTGCATGTGAATCTGGGTGATGAAGTTAAAAAAGGCACGCCGCTTTTGACGATAGAGAGTGATAAAAGTCTAAATTCATACAATATATATTCACCAATTGGTGGTGTTGTAACCGATAGAAACATTAATACCGGCGAGCACACCAAGGGCAATTCATTACTGCGAATTGTAGATAAAAAGTCTTTGGCAGCTGAACTATTCGTCTTTCCTGAAAATCGCTCAAAGATTCAAATAGGTAACCCCGTCTCACTAATGGTTGAAGGGGTAGCTTCTCCTATCGAGGGTGAAATCAACTACATAAGCCCGGAAATGGATGGTGTAGATGGTGTGGCGATACGCGTATCTATCAAGAATTCATCAGGAAATTTAAGCCCGGGTGCGATGGTGAAAGGAACAGTTACCACCAACATCCATGAAGTCCCTCTTTCGGTAAAGCGTGATGGAATTCAGGCATTTCGAGATTTTCAGGTGGTGTACGCAAAAGTCGGCACTACCTATGAAGTCCGAATGCTTGAGCTAGGCGAGCAAGCTGGTGATTGGGCTGAAGTTAAAGGTGGACTTCAGCCCGGAACAGAATATGTCACCAGCAACAGCTATGTCATCAAAGCCGATATAGATAAGTCTGGCGCGTCACACGATCATTAAGAGGCAACTATGTTAGATACAATATTGAGAGCGTCTCTGAATGGTCGCTCTGTCATCATGGCATTGGTGCTGTTCATCAGCATCCTGGGAATCTGGAATTTCAACCGGTTACCTATAGATGCAGTGCCAGATATTACTAATGTTCAGGTAGTTATTAACACAGAAGCTCCGGGTTATACACCTTTAGAGGTTGAGCAGCGTGTTACGTTTCCTATTGAGACCGCTATGGCAGGATTACCTAATCTTGAATATACGCGTTCAGTGTCTCGTTATGGACTTTCTCAGGTAACAATTATATTTAGTGATGACACTGATATTTACTTCGCCAGACAACTGGTCAATGAGCGACTCACCAATGTTAGAACCAAGCTTCAGGCCTCATTGAACCCCGAGCTCGGACCGATGGCTACTGGTCTGGGTGAAATATTTATGTTCACAGTTGACGCGCTACCCGGTGCAACAAAAGACGATGGAACTGCAATCACGCCTACAGACTTGCGTACGGCTCACGATTGGATAATTAGACCACAGCTCCTGCGCGTACCCGGTGTAGTCGAAGTGAACCCAATAGGTGGTTTTAAACGTGAAGTATTAATAGCAATGAAGCCGGAAAAACTGCTTTTTCATCAAGTTTCACAGCAGGAGCTTATTGACGCTATTTCTGACAGAAATCAAAACCGAGGTGTAGGTTTTGTTGAGAAAAAAGGTGCACAACTTTTATTACGTGTTCCTGGACAGGCAAATAATCTAGAAGAAATTGGCAATATCTTAGTGAAGCCTTCTGAGAAATTGCCTGTTCGTGTCAAAGACCTCGCGAATGTAGAAGAAGGTAAAGAGCTTCGGTCAGGTGCGGCTACGCAAAACGGTCGTGAGGTAGTAATGAGCACGGTCTTTATGCTGGTTGGAGAAAATAGCCGAACGGTTGCTAAAGGTGTTGCAGAAAAATTAGAGGTTATCAACGCTAGTTTGCCAGAGGGGATAGTAGCAAAGGCCGTTTATGATCGCACTAAGCTCGTTGATAAAACACTTAAGACAGTTCAAACCAACCTTTTGGAAGGGGCTTTGCTTGTTATCGTTATCTTATTTTTCTTACTTGGGAATTTTCGGGCTGCGTTATTAACTGCGGCGGTAATTCCAATTGCGATGCTAATGACTATCTCTGGTATGGTACAGACTCGAGTCAGTGCGAACTTGATGAGCTTAGGCGCGCTTGATTTTGGTCTTCTTGTCGATGGTGCCATTATCATCGTTGAAAACTGTCTACGTCGTTTGGGTATAGAAGCTAAGCAAGGTAAAATGCTCTCATTATCTGAACGGTTGGACGTGGTCTATAACGCTACGCGTGAAGTTATCAGGCCGGCAATGTTTGGTGTCTTTATCATCACTGCTGTTTACCTCCCCATTTTCTCTCTCACGGGGGTGGAAGGTAAGATGTTTCACCCTATGGCAATAACTGTTGTCATCGCTTTAGTTTCATCAATGATTTTATCAATTACATTCGTGCCTGCGGCAATTGCTTTTCTTTTCAAAAAGCCCCTGGCTGAGAAAGAAAGCAAAACTTTCAATGCTTTGCATAATGGTTATCAGTGGTTACTCATTAAGGCAATAAAAGTCAGGTGGCTAGTGATCCTACTTGCTGGAGCACTTGTCGCTTTATCAGGGTGGTATGCAACAAAGCTGGGGAGTGAATTTGTTCCCAATCTTGATGAAGGTGACATTGCGATGCATGCACTTCGCATTCCTGGCACCTCGCTGTCACAGTCAATTGAGTTCCAGCAAATTTTGGAGAGTAGGATTAAGGAATTGCCTGAAGTTCAAAGAGTCTTCGCAAAAATTGGTACTGCTGATGTAGCGACAGATGCTGTTCCTCCAAGTGTTGCGGATAACTTCATTATTCTTAAGCCACGTTCTGAGTGGCCTAACCCAGATAAATTAAAGAGTGAAGTTGTTGCCGATCTAGAAACGTTAGTCAGTGACATTCCTGGCAATCGATATGAGTTTCTTCAGCCAATTCAAATGAGGTTCAACGAACTTTTATCGGGTGTCCGAGCAGAGTTAGCGATCAAAGTATTTGGTGATGACTTGGACTTGCTGGCAGAAGTTGGCCGTAACATCGAAGAGGCTATTTCTGACGTCGAAGATATTGTTGATGTTCAAGTAGAACAAACGAAAGGCCTGCCATTTCTGGCTATCGAACCAAAATTTGATGTTATGTCACGTTATGGAGTCAGTCTGGACATGCTTCAAGATCAACTCGCCATCGCAATTGGTGGGCATGTTTCAGGACTTTTTTACGAAGGGGATCGTAGCTTTGATATTACAGTAAGGCTTCCTGAGGAGCGCCGAACGGATCTTGACAGCCTAGGTTCTCTACCGATTCAGGTCACAAATCAACGATATGTCCCTCTAATGGAGCTTGTCGAGTTCAGCTTCACCGATGGTTTGAATCAGGTTAATCGTGAGAATGGCAAACGACGAGTTGTCGTCACGGCTAACGTTCGAGGGCGTGACCTAGGATCTTTTGTAGAAGATGTTAAGAGAACTGTCAGTCAACGAGTTGATATTCCGGCTGGTTATTGGGTGGAGTATGGCGGCACTTATCAAAGCCTACAATCAGCCTCCAAACGTTTGATGGTTGTTGTGCCTGCAACCCTATTCATGATTATCGGATTATTGCTGCTGGCACTTCGTTCTTTTAAAGACGCCATGGTGATTTTCACTGGTGTCCCACTTGCTCTAACTGGAGGCGTGATGGCACTAGTGTTAAGGGATATTCCGTTTTCTATTTCCGCTGCAGTTGGCTTCATCGCCCTATCAGGCATAGCCATTCTGAATGGCCTGGTGATGTTGTCGTTCATCCGAGAACTGCTGAAAGAGGGACTTGAAGTGACAGATGCGATTGTGAAAGGAGCAATGACTCGTTTACGTCCAGTCATTACTACGGCATTTGTCGCCTCTCTGGGCTTTGTACCTATGGCACTTAATACAGGTATTGGTTCAGAGGTTCAAAGACCATTAGCAACTGTAGTTATTGGAGGTGTTATTTCATCCACGTTGTTAACGTTGTTTGTACTTCCGGCTCTGTACCGGATAGTACAAAGAACACATAAAAAAACTATATAAGCTCAAAGGATTAAGAGGAAAAACAATCTTGTTTAAATTGTTGTTAATGCTAGGTCTAATTTTGATTAGTCCGTTAGCTTTTGGCCACGGTATGTCAGCTGAAGATCAAGTTCGCATGCTCAATGCGAACTTCATGGAATATATAAGCCTAGGGACGACCCATATGCTTACGGGGTATGACCATCTGCTGTTTTTGTTCGGTGTCATGTTCTTTCTAACCAAGTTCAGCACAATCGTTAAGTTCATCACAGCTTTTACTGTTGGTCATTCAATTACCTTAATATTTGCCACATTATTAGGCATTAAAATTAACTATTTTTTAATTGATGCAATTATCGCTTTAACAGTCTGTTACAAGGCATTTGACAATTTAGACGGCTTTAAGCGTTACCTTAATACAAAGCCACCTAGCTTGCTTTGGATGGTATTTGGTTTTGGTTTAATCCATGGTTTTGGCCTATCTACGCGTCTGCAGGAGTTACCTTTAGGTACAGAAGAGTTGGTAGCAAAAATCCTGGCATTCAATGTGGGTGTTGAATTAGGCCAAATCGCTGCACTGGCTGTAATGCTTGTTGTACTGACTATTTGGCGTGAACGTGAGAGTTTCTCAAGGTTTGCTGTTGCATCGAATGTCAGTCTTATGATGGCCGGTTTGGTCTTGCTGATGTTCCAGCTTCATGGCTACACACATACGAAATTCATTGATAACTTTCCGATAAATAAGGATGAGCACCTCCATACTCATCAAGATATGGCTGCAGCTGCAGATAAAAGCGAATCCAGTACTAAAGCAAATACACTCATCAGTAACGCCTTCGCAAATGAGAGTGAACACACTCATGACGGCACTAGTTATCACAGTCATATGGATGATAACGCTGAAAAAGAGGTATCTGCAGCTTCAAATGAGAGCTCGTATGATGAAAGGCTACATAGTCATGATGGAGAAAATTATCACATTGACGGTGAAGAAATCTCAGAACAAAAATCAGATTCTCTCTTAGAGCAAGATACCCATGATGAAAGTGTTCATGATCATGGATTGGGTGATGAACACAGACACTAATACTAGCGCTAATCACAGAGTTCGCCTGCGGTTTAAGAGATAAAAAGTATGAATGATAAATTTATTATCAACTGCGCCTTAAAAATACTAAAAGGGCTCGCTGCGACAGAGAATGAAGTATCAATCGGGAAGTTGCATTCAAGCTGGGCGAAGGTTGATATTCAGAATATAACGATCGTAGGGCGCTCGGAGGACTATGCTGTTGTCGAGGCAACAAATTCAGCTTTGCCTGACACTACATACCTGATGGTCTCGAACAAAGGTGAGCTTTATGAAATTAATGATAGTGGTAATTTTTAAAGTATAAGAGGTTATATGAAATGGAAGCACTAATTAAAGTTTTTCTGGCAGCCGGTATTATTTCAGTCACATCATGCCTGTCAGGAAAGAAGCCGGAGTTAGCTGGTTTTATTATTGCTCTACCCATGGTCTCTATTTTGCCATTACTTTTTCATATGTTGAGCACAGGGAGGCTGAGACGTCAATCACTCTAGCAAAGAGTGTGATACTCGGTGCTCCTGTATCTTACCTGTTTTTTTACCTTTCTTTTTAGCAGAAAAATTAGGATGGGGGTTTTGGGAGCCATACATTTGTGGATTAGTTCTGAGCATAATGGGTTATTTCTTACATGGCACTCTCATGAAGTTTATTGGTTAATGAAATATCACCCCCCAACCAGCTGAATCAGCACGTGTTTGTCAGGAGGATTTTTATTTCGGTTCTACCCCGTTTTTAAACCGTCCATGAAAACGGGGTAGAACCCGAATTACACACTGCAATGTCTTGGGGACGCATTTGTGCTTAAACACTGACCACTATGAACAATTAAAGCTATTCCAATATTCAAAAAATTAAGGTGAACCATGTTTAATGTATTGAGGCATCGCACATATCGGCACCTGTTTTTCGCACAGGTTGTTGCCTTGTTGGGAACCGGCTTGGCAACTGTTGCTCTCACTCTTATGGCGTTTGATCTGGCCGGTAATGATGCCGGCCAGGTGCTGGGCACGGCAATGGCCATCAAGATGATCGCTTATGTATTGATCGCACCGCTTGCTTCGGCGTTAGCGGAAAGCGTCCCACGCCGGGCGATGCTGGTGTCGTTGGATATTGTTCGTGCTTTAACAGCGCTTGCATTGCCTTTTGTTACCGAAGTCTGGGAGGTGTATGTGCTGATCGCAGTACTTCAATCTGCTTCTGCAGCATTTACCCCAACCTTTCAGTCGATTATCCCGGATACGCTTCCGGATGAAGATGATTACACCAAGGCTCTATCGCTTTCCCGCCTTGCTTATGATTTGGAAAACCTCATTAGCCCGGCTCTGGCAGCAATTTTCTTGCTGGTTACAAGTTGGCATGGACTTTTTTCAGGCACAGTTATTGGTTTCATTGGCTCAGCATTGCTGGTGGTCTCTGTGGTTATTCCATCAGGTGTCAAACCCGAGAAGCATCGCAGCGTTTATGAGCGTGCCCGGCGCGGATTTAAAATCTTTGCTGCAACGCCCCGGTTAAAGGGACTAATGGCGTTAAACTTTGTTGTCAGCTTGGCCGGTGCCATGGTGATCGTTAACACTGTGGTACTGGTGAAGGGCCAGTTCGGCCTGACAGATCAGCATACGGCAATGGCCTTTGCGGCATTTGGTGGTGGTTCGATGTTGGCGGCGTTGACTTTACCTGCTTTGCTCAAGCGATGGCAGGATCGTCGGGTCATGTTAACGGGAGCAGGTATCCTCATTTCAGGAATGCTTTTGGCCATCGCTGTAGACAGCTTGGAATGGCTGATCCCGGTCTGGGCTTTGCTTGGAATTGGCTCTTCGACTGTACAGACCCCCGTCGGCAGATTGTTAATAAAATCATCCATTGGGGTGGACCGACCCGCACTTTTTGCTGCCCAGTTTTCCTTATCCCACGCCGGTTGGCTTGTTGCCTATCCGCTGGCTGGCTGGCTTGGATCGATTGCCGGTTTGAAGATAACTTTGGTTGTGCTTGCCAGCCTTGCATTGATTGCGCTCATTTCAGCAATCAGGTTATGGCCATTAAATGACTCTAAAAAGTTCATACATAGACATGATGATCTAGCTGATAACCACCCGCACATAGCATTATCTGGGCGACAGCATATTCATCATTATGTAATAGACAATCTGCATCCTAAATAGCCATGTCAACCCAGTGTCCGTTTTAAAATGGAGCTATTACAGTAAGTTTCTAAAACTTTCATAAGAAGGATATTAGCCGATGATACTTTCTGAAAGAAAATGAGCGGAGAAACCTAGTCAATGTTTCGATTGAAGGATTATCCAGTCGTACCAGTACTCTTTTCCCAGATTTAGTAAAGCGAATGGCGTTGGAAAGTAGGTTAGATATTGCTCTGCGCAATATGGCTTTATCGCCATGAATTGGTCATGCTTGACCAGCTATGGTTAGTGCGACTTTGTGGTCTTCTGCTAGCGCTTCAAAAAAACCAAACAACGCTTTGACTTCATCGGATAAATCCAGCGGTGTTTGTTCCAGCTTGACTAAACCGTGTTCGCTTTTTGCTAACCACAACATATCATTAACCATTTTTGCCAAACGTTCTTGTTCTTCCAAATTTGAGTACAACAATTCACGGTATTCTTCGAGTGTTCTGGATTTGCCTAAGCCAACCTGTCTGTGTCTGGGTGATGAGATTAGTCAGAGGTGTTCGTAGCTCATGTGCAATATCAGCTGAAAAATGTGATAGCTGATTAAAGCTATCCTCAAGTCGACCTATCATGTGGTTGAATGAAGACACCAAGTCCTGTAATTCCGATGGGACAAAAGAGGGGGTCAAGGGTACAGCTCGGCACAAAGTTAAGGCAGTACATGCCGCTTACACCCAGTTAATAGTCGGCACTGAACAATCCTTTTAGTCTAGCTCGGGTGGGTTTTATCACTGACAAAACAATCCATATCACATTGATATTAATTAGAATGATGAATATTTATTAACTATTTCATTGCGAAAATAGTCAGTTGTTCAGTCGTAGTTCAGTTTCTTTATGATAAAAATGTCTTCAACAATAAAAAGAAATTTGAAATCAACTAGAGAGGTTCTTTCTAATGAACATTATCAAAACAACAACTGCTGTTATCTTAGGTGCTTCAGCACTTTTTTCTTCCGCTGCAATGGCAGAAGTTCATGAGGTACAAGCTGTGGGGCTGGCATTTAAACCTTTAGTTTTGAAAGTCCAGCCAGGTGACCAAGTTTCATGGACAAAAATGACCATTCACAATGTTAATACTGAATTTACATCAAATGATGGTGTGAAACAATATATTCCTGAAGGTGCAGAAGGATTTACGTCAAAAATTGGAGAAAACTTCACCAGTGATCCACTTACTGTTGAGGGGGTTTATTTGTATAAATGCGATCCGCACTGGGGTGCCGGTATGGGTGGCGTAGTTATCGTTGGCGAAGCAACTAACTTACAAAAAATCGTTGACGAAGACCCTAGTGGTGCATTAGGTCGTCTTGTTAGAAAAACGCAAAAAGCTGTTAAATAAAACAATCTTAATTAATATTTACTAAATAATCTCTAGTATTTATTGAAAAATCATTAAATAACAAAAAAATTAACGGCTAAATAATAAAACAAGCCCCTGATGGCTTTTAGTCACCGGGGGTTTTTAACTTTAATTTTGCCAGCCAGCTTTGAACGGCAATGTTCTATAGAGTGTAACCCCTATAATCCTCTCCCGTATTAACTCACGTCAAATGTTATTATTTTCATGTTTTCTATGTTGAAAACCTAGTAACCATATGATTAAGTTGAATTTTAATATCCACACTTAATGTTAAGTACAGATTACACCAAGAACACAGATTCATCTAACATTGCTGTAAAAGTAGAGGTGCAAATCCACCACCCGGTGTACGTAAGTTGGTAGCTTGACCTCGATAAAGTCTTGCTGCAGCAAGTAATAACTCCCCTCGGTAGGTATACAATCGCACATCAACCTTAAGCATTTCACGTTCGTTATCAACCATCACAACACGTTCTGAGGGTGGCACATAGGCCTGTGCAACATAATCACTTTCAAGAATACGTGCAAAGGTGCTTTTAGTCAGCTTGCTGCCACGATAGACACCCTTACTGCCATGGCCAGCCACCGGTTTAAAAAACCACTGTCGCCGTTGCAGCCAAAGCGATTGCTCATCATATGCATTAACCTGAATGGTGTGGGGAATACCCTTTTTTAAAAGTTCAGCATTTTCAGCGCTTAACCCCCAATCTATCAGGTTATGTTGATCTGACAGTAAGACCAGATTTCGCTTATCAGCCAATAGAGCGTGCGTATAGGGATTCGGGGTGATAACGGCACCACCTTCTAACCATGCAGAGCGCAAAGCGGCATGTTCAGGTGCATCTAGTCCAAAATCGACCAGACGGTTGTATACCAAATCGATTTTCTGTTTATTACCATACAAGACTCCTGATTCGTATTTGAGATCCTTTGGGGAGAGTATGACGGCATCAATGCCATGTTGGATGAAAAGCCCTTGCGCGAGTTTGAACTCCGGATAGAGATGTTGTTCTTCTGGTGCATCGTCGATGATTGCAATTCGGTCAGGTTGACCGCTACCTCGCTGGCTTTGCCATTCACTTATAAATTGCGTAATGACCGCTTCATCGAAATCTTTAGCCCAAGATGCCTGTGCACTGCCGCTACAACATTTTAGTTGGGCACGAGTCAGAATGGCATTAAGAAAAGCGCCACCGGCATTGGTGTTGATTTCGATAAGACGAGGGCCATCTTCACTCAGGTGGAAATCATAGCCCATAAAAGCGCCTACTGGACCGGGATTATGCCGTGCACTCTCAGGTGCCCAAGACATGACCTGTTGCTGATATTCTGTAAGTGATGCAGCGGATTCGATTGCCTTAACAATCGCCTGCATTTGTTCAAGATCAGAACTTGGAACAAAAATCGCGGCTTTTGAGAAGAATTGGCGCATGCCTGAATTAGGCAGGATGCCTTCAGCGTTAACGCCCAATTGGTTGTTGAGATCGCGAATAATCGCTGACCAATCTAGAGTAACGCAGGTACAGTGCTGGTTTAGCCGTTGTGATCTTGTCTGCTCTTGAGAACTATCGATTTTTTTCATTGATTCTCCTCTATCGGAAAACATTATTAATGCCATCGGTTAGCTTTAATCTTATATGTTTAGTTTGATTAAAGACCGTTATTGCTATCTTTACCAGTCTGCTTAAAGCTCCTTTGTTGGACGTCCTATAAAGTTTAATAGGATGATCATTCTGCCTGAGGCTTCCATAATCCTTGTTATAAGCAAAGGAAATCGTGAACACAAAAGAATAATTAACAAAGGCTGGCAAGGCAGAATATAGTTCGTATGCTCTACAAACGGTAAAAAAATGCCACTCCAATAAGTACAAGTGTTGAAGCTTTATCTAGTATCTGAAATTGTTAATCACATTATATTTAATGTCGCTGATAGGAATAACCACCGACATATCCCAACCATCATGGAATATCTTTAATCGTCGTAGGTAAATAGATGATGAATGCAGTCTTATCGCTTTTAGATGTGACTTCTAAACGGCCACTATGGGCCTCGATGATTGAACGAACAATGGCGAGACCAAGTCCCGCCCCCTCACTTTGTCTTGCCCTGGACGGGTCGACTCGATAGAAACGGTCAAAGAGATTTGGCAAGTGTTCGGCGGGAATTGCGCTCCCCGGATTTTCAACAGTCAATGAAACCTCATGGTCTGAAGGATTATCCAGTCGTACCAGTACTGTTTCCCCAGATTTAGTAAAGCGAATGGCGTTAGAAAGTAGGTTAGAAATTGCTCTGCGCAACATGGCTTTATCGCCCAGAATGAGGTGAGCGTGGCCTTCCTTGGTGAGTGCGATTTTTTTGTCTTCTGCCAAAGCTTCAAAAAAACCGAATAATTCTCTTACTTCATCGGATAAGTCCAGCGGTGTTTGTTCAAGTTTGATTAAGCCGTGGTCACTTTTTGCTAACCACAACATATCATTAATCATCTTTGCCAAACGTTCTTGTTCTTCCAAATTTGAGTACAACAATTCACGGTATTCTTCGAGTGTTCTGGACTTGCCTAAGCCAACCTGTGTCTGGGTGATGAGATTAGTCAGAGGTGTTCGTAGCTCATGTGCAATATCAGCTGAAAAATGTGATAGCTGATTAAAGCTATCCTCAAGTCGACCTATCATGTGGTTGAATGAAGACACCAAGTCCTGTAATTCAGATGGGACAAAAGATGGGGCAAGTCGCATATCTAGACGATCTGCTTGTATGTCACCCATTTTGTTCGAAAGTCTTCTTATTGGTGCATGCGCTTTGTGAACGCCATACCAAGCAGCCAACAGGGTAACGGCCCATGTAAGGACCATTATTAACCATAGAGTTAGACGAAATTTATGGAGAAATTGAAGGTGAAAGCCAATATCGATGGCAGTAATAACCAAGTAGTTATGACCCCCTATCGTATTGTGCGTGAGGACACCCCGAAATGTCTTATCGTCCGCATGCCAGACTTGTAGGTCACCGGCACTAATTTCTGTAACTTGGCGAAGGCTGTCTTTCACTACTGAAAGGTTTGCGCCGGCACTTTCGAAAACCACCTTACCTTGTTGATTACGTACTTGATAATAGACGCCATGATGTCCAGAGACAGCACCGAACAGTGCTTTACTAAGTTGTAAATTGTTGTCGTTATTATTTCGCAATACGTCTATGACAGCCTTATTAATAACGGCAACTTCTTCTGCATCCTGTTCGGCAAAATGGCGTTCGACCACATTCAGTACAAGGTTGCCAATTAAAAGTAAGCTTAATCCTACAGATGCGCCAACAAAACACATTACCCTTGCGGCGAGCGAAAGGGGTTTTTGATTATAAGGCTTCATCGACGGGCTCTACGTCAAGTTTGTAACCCATACCGCGAACCGTATGGATAAGTTTCGGTTCAAAATCGTCATCAACTTTGGCACGCAGGCGGCGTATCGCCACATCTATCACGTTGGTGTCAGAGTCAAAATTCATGTCCCATACCTGAGAGGCAATCAAAGAGCGTGGTAGAACCTCACCTTGGCGACGTGCCAATAACTCTAAAAGACAAAACTCTTTGTGGCTAAGATTTATTTTTTTACCTGCTCGCGTAACGCGATGCTTAGGTAAATCTAAAGTCAGATCAGCTACTTTAAGAAGCTCAGAAAAAGTTGAGGGAATGCCTCGGCGCAATAATGTTCTTATCCTTGCTAGAAGTTCGGCAAAGGCAAAGGGCTTAACTAAATAGTCATCGGCGCCTAATTCTAGGCCTTTAACGCGATCATCCACCGTGTCACGAGCCGTAAGGAATAGTACCGGCGTTTGGCATTCTGCTTCACGTAACGACTGCAAGATGCGCCACCCGTCAACATCCGGCAACATAACATCCAGAACGATCAAGTCAAACGCTTCTGTCATTGCCAAATGATGACCATCTAGGCCATTTCGAACAAGATTGACCTGAAACCCGGCTTCGCTTAGTCCTTTTTGTAAGTAGTCGCCTGTTTTGATCTCATCCTCAACCAGCAGTAATCGCATGGGCGGGTTCTCCGTTAATTAGCTTCTAAGGTTAAAAGACCAACAAGCACCGTAGAATTACATAAAGATTACATTTTTGTAATGTTCGGGTCATCCAGATGACAGAGTCTGCGGATTACTCTTTAATAAAAGTTTTAATCGGAGTGCTAACATTGAAGTTACCAATTCAATCTGACCTTAATTTTAATCCGAAGCGTCGTCAATTTGTGCAGGGTATCGCTGCTGGTGGTGTGCTGGCCACCTTCCCAATGCTGTTACACGCCGGAAGTTATCCCAACAAACAAGCGACCCGAGGCACGGCTCCCGTTTTGACAGGGCAGGTTATTGATTTAACTGTTGCTGAATCACTTGTTAATTTCACAGGTGTGACACGAGTAGCGACAACCATAAATGGCTCCATTCCTGCGCCAACACTTCGTTTACGAGAGGGAGATGACGTTACTATTCGGGTAACCAACAGGCTGAAAGTGCCAACATCCATTCACTGGCATGGCATTATCTTGCCATACCAGATGGATGGAGTACCCGGCATCAGCTTTGGTGGCATAGAACCCGGCGAGACTTTCGTCTACCAATTCAAACTTAAGCAAAGCGGCACGTACTGGTATCACTCTCACAGTGGTTTTCAGGAAATGACCGGTATGTACGGTGCACTGATTATTGAGCCCCGTGAAATGCAATCTGATTCGGCAAAAGCCCATGTATCGGCAGATCGTGACTACGTAATGTTGCTTTCTGATTGGACTGATGAAGATCCGATGTCCGTATTCTCTAAGCTGAAAGTTCAAGGGGATGTATATAACTATAATCAGCCGACGGTGCCGTCATTTTTTAGTGATGTCTCAAAACTGGGAATCAAAGGCGCATTTGAAAAGCGACAAATGTGGAACCAGATGCGAATGAACCCGACCGATCTTGCCGATTTATCCTCAGCGACATTAACTTACCTTACGAATGGCACAACACCTGCTGGTAACTGGACAGGGCTTTTTCAGCCGGGGGAAAGGATAAGGTTACGATTCATTAACGGCGCTAGTAATACATTTTATGATGTGCGTATCCCCGACCTGAAAATGACAGTAATTCAGGTTGATGGTCAGAACGTACAACCCGTTAGCGTGGATGAGTTTCGTTTTGGTCCCGGAGAAACCTATGATGTCATTGTTGAACCACAACATGATGTACATACCGTTTTTGCTCAGAGTATGGAACGCACTGGTTATGCGCTGGGAACGCTCGCTATTAAGGAAGGCCTTACCGGCGACATACCTGAACTTGATCCGGTTCAGTGGCTCACCATGACCGATATGATGGGGGAAATGGGGCATGATTCGGCAAACGGCAATATGAACCATTCAGAAATGAATCACGGTGAAATGGCAATGGATCACAGTCAACATGGCAAGCAAGCTGATTCACTTGCCATTCCGTCACAGCGGGTTCGGCATGCGCGCACGGAGTACGGGCCGTCCACCGACATGAGAGTGGATATGCCACGCACCAACCTGGACGATCCCGGTATAGGCTTAAGAGATAATGGACGAAAGGTGCTGACCTTGTCAGATCTCCACTCTTTAGAAGGGGTATTTAGCGATAAACGGCCACCATCTCGGGAAATCGAACTACATCTTACCGGTAATATGGAACGATACAGTTGGTCTTTCGATGGACTTGAATTTGGTAAAAGCACACCGGTGCATTTGCCGCACAATGAACGTATACGTGTCATTTTGCAAAACGACACCATGATGACTCATCCCATGCATTTACACGGAATGTGGAGTGATTTAGAAGATGACCAAGGCAATATGCTTGTTCGCCGCCATACGATACCCGTGCAACCTGCCCAGCGAATCAGTTTTTTGACAACACCTCAAGACCTGGGTCGATGGGCATGGCATTGTCACTTACTTTTTCATATGGATGCGGGCATGTTCCGTGAAGTGGTGGTGTCATGAAAAACTATTCTCTGACTCCTGCAATCAGACAGATCATCATTGCTTGTTCGATGTCTTTAATCATTTCCCCACTGTGGGCACAGTCTGATGATGTCACCAAAAACCTAGACGCTATGACAGAACAGACAACGACAATGCAAAAAGATGACATGGAAGGCATGGCTCATTCTGAGATGCAAAAAGATGACATGGAAGGCATGGATCATTCTGAGATGCAAAAAGATGACATGGAAGGTATGGATCATTCTGAGATGCAAAAAGATGACATGGAAGGTATGGATCATTCTGAGATGCAAAAAGATGACATGGAAGGCATGGATCATTCTGAGACACAAAAAGATGATATGGAAGAGATCAATCATTCGGAAATGAATATGGGTGGTAATCAACCACCATCAGACGCAAGGGATCCACATGCCTATTCAGATGGTTTTACACTGACTAAGGGTCCTTATGCATTCTCAGAGAAACGCGTTCTGAAATTAATGGATGAACATTATTTCGGATCTTTTTTAGCTAATCGACTGGAATATGATGCAGATAATGATGCTGTCATATTTGACCTTCAGGGCTGGTATGGCAGCACCTACAATCGATTTACGGCCAAGCTTGAAGGTGACGTGGTCGATGGCAAGTTAGATGAAAGCCAATCGGATTTATTGTGGACGCATGCTATTAGTGCTTTTTTTGATACTCAGTTGGGCGTGAGATTTGATCAGTACGACGAAGGCAAAAATCGTCAATGGCTGGCTTTTGGTGTTCAAGGACTCGCTCCCTACTGGTTCGAATTGGATATGACCGCCTACCTTGGAGAAAGTGGCCGATCAGCACTTTCAGTGGAAGCTGAATATGAACTGCTGCTTACACAACGTCTGATTTTACAGCCCCGAGCTGAACTGACTGCCTATGGCAAAGAAGATAAAGTTAATGGTTTAGGCAGTGGCTTATCTGATGTTGCGTTTGGTTTGAGACTTCGTTACGAATTCTCACGTCAATTCGCACCCTACATCGGTATTGAGTGGACCGAGAAGTTTGGAGAAACTGCAGATTTGGCCCAACTAAATGGTAATGATGACAGCGACACTATCTATGTTGCTGGTATTAGGTTCTGGTTTTAATCTCTCTATATAGTTTTACCTCGACTAAGGAGTCGCCGTATGAAACGTCATTTATTGTTATATTTAATTGCTTTACCAGCTCTGGTGCTGACTTTAACTGCGCAGGCACATGATCCAAAAGAGCATATGAATGAGAAGCAGACACCGGACTGTGCTGCGATGAAAGAGATGGATCATTCAAAAATGAATATGAATGATCCCGTTATGCAGGCCATGATGCAAAAATGCATGGGTAAAGATACGAAAATGTCATCAGACGGACATGATGAGGCAGAGGTAAAAGAGCCAGCTAAACACAAACACAAGTAGTAATGGATGACTAAAATTAAGGAATAAACATGGTGTCTTTTGGTTTTGTGCGATGTATCAAGTGTCTTTCTGTTGCAGCTGGGTTGATGGTGCTGACAGGGATAGCGTTTATCTACTCAGGTCTCTACCCGATGGGTGCAGATAATCAGCATACCAAGCTTACTTTTTGGGTGCTGGAAACTTTACGCGAGCGTTCAATTAGTCGGGCGGCTCAAGACATTGAAGTACCCTTAGATCTGGATACGCCAGCACGTTTACTGCGAGGCGGTTCAGATTATGCCGCAATGTGTGCGAGTTGCCATCTTGCGCCAGACAAAAACGAGACAGATTTTACCAAAGGGCTTTATCCGAAGCCTCCTAATTTAACAATGACACATTTAGATCATGGTGACCCTAAAGATCAAGACAAACAATATTTTTGGATTATCAAACACGGTATTAAGGGTTCAGGCATGCCGGCTTGGGGACCTGGGCATACTGATGAACAAATATGGAATCTAGTTGCTTTCCTAAAGCGATTACCTGAATTGACACCTGCCCAATATCAAATATTAACAGCAAACGTTCCTGAGTAATTTTCCATAATTAATACTTTAATGGGCATTGATTTCCTGAGCAATATTAGCTACGAATTGAATTTAAGTTTATTGTTAGACATATAGTGGGCAATGGACCGGAGGATTCATGAATAACCAGGGAGATAGAACCACACAGTACAGGGAAGGCAGCTTAACGTTGGCTGGAACGGTTATGCTGGGAACCGGTGTTATGATTGGTGCTGGCATATTTGCACTCACCGGCCAAATGGCGCAGATGACCGGAGCACTGTTCCCGCTTGCTTTTCTTGCTGCAGCCGTCATAGTCAGCTTTAGTGCCTATTCCTACATCAAAATCTCCAACGCTTACCCCTCCGCCGGCGGTATTGGTATGTATCTGCATAAAGCTTATGGCGACCGGTTGCCAACTGCTTTTAATGCTTTACTAATGTACTTCTCAATGGTGATCGCACAAAGCTTTTTGGCGCGAACATTTGGTTCTTATACCATGCAACTTTTTGGTGGTGATGATAGCGGTATCATGGTGTCTATTCTCGGCGTTTCACTGATATTGGCTGCCTTTGTCATTAATCTTTCAGGCAATCGTCTGATTCAAGGTGTGGCCTCTTTTATTGGTGTTTTAAAAATCGTCGGCATTCTGATTTTTGGACTGGTGGGCGTTTGGATCGCCAACAGTATCTCAGTCGACTTTTCAAGCCCAGGAGAAGCGGGAACCTTCGGCAACTTCCTCGGTGCAACTGCACTGGGAATACTGGCCTTTAAAGGATTCACCACTATTACCAACAGCGGTTCTGAGGTAAAAGATCCTAAACGCAACGTGGGGCGTGCCATTGTTATTTCTATCGCGGCCTGTGTGGTGATTTATAGCTTGGTCGGTTTTGCTGTAGCGAGTAATTTGTCGTTGTCAGAAATCATAAAAACACAGGACTATTCTCTTGCAGCAGCAGCAAGGCCTGCCTTGGGTGAATATGGTGTGTGGTTTACGGTTGCTATTGCCATGATGGCGACTGCCGGTGGTATTTTGGCCAGCATATTTGCCGTTTCCAGAATGCTGGCAATGCTGACGGAAATGAAACTGGTTCCGCATCGGCATTTCGGTATGCCGGGTAGTATTCAAAAACATACGCTGGTCTACACGGTCGTTTTAGGACTTATTCTGACGGCATTTTTTGATCTGTCTCGAATTGCTGCACTGGGTATCGTGTTTTACCT
>SWCD01024250.1_pt2 | contig 36799 bp, 33 predicted proteins | sample 4693011 | NCBI WGS metagenome assembly SWCD01 (sample SAMN10267278, study PRJNA491770) | bioreactor metagenome | isolation source: DHS bioreactor inoculated with marine | place: Japan: Omine Ridge, Nankai Trough
CAACCCACAACCCACAACCCACAACCCACAACCCACAACCCACAACCATGCCCCCCCGCATCCTGCTCGTCGAGGACGAAACCGCGATTGCCGATACCGTCGTGTATGCCCTGCGCGCGGACGGGTTCGAGGCGGTGCACTGCCTGACCGGGCAGGAAGCCTTGCGCCTGGCGGCGACCGGCGATTACGACCTGGCGATCCTCGACGTCGGCCTGCCCGACATCGGCGGCTTCGCGCTATGCCGCGAGCTGCGCCGCGGCCGCGACCTGCCGGTGATCTTCCTGACCGCGCGCGACGCCGAGATGGACCGCGTGCTCGGGCTGGAGCTCGGCGCCGACGACTACGTGGTGAAGCCTTTCTCGCCGCGCGAGCTGGTGGCGCGCGTGCGCGCGCTGCTGCGGCGCGTGCAGGCGGTGGCGGGAGCCGGCGCGCGCACGACTGGCGGGTTCGAGCATGACGCCGAGGGCATGCGCATCCACTTCCACGGCCAGGCGCTCGATCTGACCCGCTACGAATACGGGCTGCTGGCCGCGCTGCTGGCGCGCCCCGGCGCGGTGCTGTCGCGGGCGCAGCTGATGGACCGGGTCTGGGGCGACGCGCTCGACAGCGGCGACCGCACCGTGGACACCCACGTCAAGACCCTGCGCGCGAAGCTGCGCGCGGTGGCGGCCGATGCCGATCCGATCCGCACCCACCGCAGCCTGGGCTATTCGATCGATGCCTGAGCGCGCACAGGCCATGCGCCGCGGAAGCGGGTGGCGATGAAGATCGGCCTGCGCATCCTGCTGGGCTACTTCGTCATCGTCGCGCTGGCGGGCTGGATGCTGGCGACGGTGTTCGTGCAGGAGGTCAAGCCGGGCGTGCGCCAGGCGATGGAGGACACCCTGGTCGACACCGCCAACATGCTGGCCGAACTGACCAGCGACGACTTCCTCGCCGGCCGCATCGACGACGGCCAGTTCGCCAGGCGGGTGCGGGCGCTGGCCGGGCGCGACATCGGCGCCGGCATCTGGGGCTTCGACAAGCGCAGCGCCAGCTATCGCGTCTACATCACCGATGCGCGCGGGAGGGTGGTATTCGACTCGTCCGGGCGCGACGTCCGCAAGGACTATTCGCGCTGGAACGACGTCTACCTGACCCTGCGCGGAAAGTACGGCGCGCGCTCCACGCGCAGCGACCCGGGCGACGAGGGCTCCACCGTGATGCACGTCGCCGCGCCGATCCGCGACGGCGCCGGCCGCATCGTCGGCGTGCTCACGGTGGCCAAGCCCAACCAGGCGATCGCGCCGTTCATCGCGCGAAGCCAGCGGGTGGTGCTGCGCTGGGGCCTGCTGCTGCTGGGCGTGGCGCTGCTGGTCGGCGTGCTGGCGGCGTGGTGGCTGTCGCGCCAGCTCGGCAGCCTGCGCCGCTACGCGCATGCGGTGACCGAAGGCGAGCGCGTCGCCGCGCCGCGGGCGGCGGGCGAATTCGGCGAACTCGGGCGCGCCCTGGAGACCATGCGCGAGCGGCTCGAAGGCAAGCAGTACGTAGAGCAGTACGTGCACGCGCTCACCCATGAGCTGAAGGCGCCGCTGTCGGCGATCCGCGGCTCGGCCGAGCTGCTCGAGCCGCATCCGGGACAGGCGGTGTTGCCGGATGCCGACCGCCGCCGCTTCATCGCGACCATCCAGTCGCAGGGTGCGCGCATGGCGCAGACCATCGACAAGCTGCTGGCGCTGGCGGCAGTCGAGCATCGCCGGCGCATCGAGCAGCCGGAAACCCTGCAGGCCTCGAGCCTAGTCGATGACGCCGTCGAGCAGCTGGCGAACAAGGCCGGGGAAGCGGGCGTGGCGCTGCGCGTTGCGGCCGCCGGATCCCCGCTGCAGCTGCGCGGCGATCCGTACCTGCTGCGCCAGGCGATCGCCAACCTGCTCGACAACGCGCTGGATTTCGCGCCGCGCGGCAGCGCGGTCGATATCGATGTCGATGCGGGCGGCGGCCTGCTGCGCATCGCGGTCCGCGACCGCGGCCCGGGCGTCCCGGGGTACGCCATCGGCCGGGTGTTCGAGCGATTCTATTCGCTGCCGCGCCCGGACGGCGGCAGCCGCAGCAGCGGGCTGGGGCTGTGCTTCGTCGCCCAGGTGGCGGAACTGCACGGCGGGCATGCCGCGCTGGCCAACCGCGAGGATGGCGGCGCCGTCGCGACGCTGGAATTGCCGCGGTCATAGGAGCGCCCCTTGGGCGCGATGGCGTTACCGGTAATGCCATCGCACCCAAGGGGCGCTCCTACAGGTGGCGCTTCACCTTCGCTTCACCGCCGCGCCATCGCCCCCGCGCATGCGCCTTCCAAGGTATCGCCAACGCCGCGATGGGGAAGACGACATGCGACTGGGCCTGAAGATCCTGTTGGTGCTGGGGATGACCCTGGCCATTCTCGTCCCGCTCACGATGATCCGCGACACCATCCACGAGCGCCAGGCGTACCGCGACCAGGCGGTGGCGAGCATCGCCCGCAGCTACGCCGGCGCGCAGCGCGTCGCCGGCCCGGTGCTGGTGGTGCCCTACGTTGAGACGGTCGAGGTCGAGGAGCGCGATGCGCAGGGCGTTGTGCGCAGCGTGCGCCGCGAACGCTCGCGGCAGTGGACGTTCTTCCCGCAGGCGCTCGGGATCGGCGGCCGGCTGCAGCCGGCCACGCGCCGCCTCGGCCTGCACGAGGTGCGCGTCTATGAACTCGACGGCAGGATCTCGGCGACTTTCCGCGCCGCGATCCCGGCCGATGGCGACGCCATCGCGCGCAGGATCGGCAGGCCGTGCCTGGGCTACGGGATCGCCGACGTGCGCGGGCTGGCCGGGTCGCCGCGCCTGCGCATCGGCGGACGCGAGCCGGGCCTGCGCCAGGGGCTGGGCTGCGGCGGCGGCAGCGGCGTGCACGCGCTGCTGGATGCGCCGAAGGCCGGCGCGACGCTGGCCTTCGACGCCCGGCTGGACTTCGCGCTCGGCGGCACCGAGTCGCTGGCGATCGTGCCGCTGGCGACGCACAACCGGATCGTGCTGGATTCGTCGTGGCCGCACCCGCAGTTCAACGGCGCCTTCCTGCCGCGCGAACGCCGCATCGACGCGCAGGGCTTCCGCGCCGTCTGGGAGGTATCGTCGCTGGCCAGCGACGCGCAGGCGCAGTACCTGCGTGCCGGTGCCGGTGACGGCACCGCGGCGGACACCAGCGTGATCGGCCTCTCGCTGGTCGAGCCGGTCAACGTCTATTCGCAGGCCGATCGCGCCAGCAAGTACGGCCTGCTGTTCGTGGCCCTGACCTTCGTCGGCTTCTTCATGTTCGAGCTGATGCGCAAGCTGCGCATCCATCCGATCCAGTACGCCCTGGTCGGGCTGGCGCTGGCGATCTTCTTCCTGCTGCTGGTCAGCCTGTCGGAACACATCGCCTTCGGCCGGGCCTATCTGGTCGCGAGCGCGGCCTGCATCGGCCTCCTGGGTTTCTACCTGAGCGCGGTGCTGCGCAGCCTCGCGCGTGGCGTCGGCTTCGCGGCGATGCTGGCGACGCTGTATGCCGCGCTGTACGGGCTGCTGGTGTCCGAGGACAATGCCCTGGTGCTGGGCGCGGGCCTGTTGTTCGTGATCCTGGCCGCGATCATGGCGATCACGCGCAAGGTGGACTGGTACCGGCTGGCTGCGGGCACGCAGTGATGCCTTGATTCGCAGGTGGGCTCCAGCAAAAAGACGTGTTGCGCCTTCCGCTTACCGCGCCTCGACTGCCAGGGTCACGCCCAAGGCCTTGATGTCGTCGGCTTCGCCGGCCAGGTCGGTGCGCAGCAGCGGACGCGCCTGCAGCCATTGCCTGCACAGCGAGATCGCCAGCGCCGGGCCTTTCGCCTCGGCATCGAGCCGCGGGATCGCTTCGGCTTCCTGTGCGCGGTGCAGCAGCACGGCGACTCGCAGCAGCGCGGCGCAGCAGCGTGCGTCCGCCAGCAGGCGGTCCGGCAGGGCGTCGAATGCGGATTTCGGCACCCGCCGGCGATGCGTACGCACCAGCGTGGCGAGGAACTGCTGCTCCTGGCGCGAGAAGCCGGCGATGTCGGAGTGCTCCAGCACGTAGGCGCCATGCACGTGGTACTGGCTATGGGCGATGACCTTGCCGAGCTCGTGCACGCGCGCCGCCCAGCCCAGCATCAGGCGGTCGTCGGCCGTCAGCGACCAGGTCGCCGCGACCTGGTCGAACAGCTGCAGCGCGGTGTCCTCGACGCGCGAGGCCTGCTCGCGGTCGACGGCATAGCGCTGCATAAGCGCCGAGATCGAGGCGTCGCGAGGATCGTCATCGCTGGCGCGACCGACCATGTCGTACAGCACGCCCTCGCGCAGCGCCGCCTTGCTGACCGCCATGCGCTCCAGCCCGAGCGCGTCGAATGCGGCTTCGAGCACCAGGATGCCGCCGGCGATGATCGGCCTGCGCTCGACCGACAATCCGGGCAAATCGATGTCGTCGATGTGCGTGGCCTTGAGCAGGGCATCGCGCACCGCCGGCAGGGCCGCGGCGGTGACCGCGCCCTTGGTCAGCCCCATGGCCATGCAGATCGCGCTGATCGCCTTGTTGGTGCCGGAGGAGCCGAGCGATTCCTGCCAGCCCAGCGCCCGGTAGGGACCGGCGAACTGCTGGAATTCGGCGCTGGTCTCCACCACCGCCTCGCGCCACTTCTTCTTCGACAGCTTGCCGTTGCCGAAGTAGCGGCGGGTGCTGGCGACGCAGCCCATCTGCAGGCTCTCGCGCTCGAGCGTCTCGAAGCCGCTGCCGATGATGCATTCGGTGGAACCGCCGCCGATGTCGATCACCAGTCGCCGCTGGCCGTGCTTGGGCGGCTGCGCATGGGCGACGCCGAGGTAGACCAGGCGCGCTTCCTCGCGCCCGGAGATGATTTCGATCGCGTGTCCGAGCGCGGTTTCCGCCGGTACCAGGAAGGCCTGCGGCGCCGACAGCGCGCGCACCGTGTTGGTGGCGACGGCGCGCACGCGCTGCGGCGGGATGTCGCGGATGCGCTGGCCGAAACGCGACAGGCATTCGAGCGCGCGCATGCGCACCTCGCGCGACAGCCCGCCCTTGCCGTCCAGGCCCTCGGCCAGGCGCACGCTTTCACGCAGCCGGTCGACGGTGCGCAACTGGCCGAGCATGTAGCGCGACACCACCATGTGGAAGCTGTTGGAGCCCAGGTCGATCGCCGCCAGCAGTTCGCCGTCCTGCAACGGCACGCTGGCGGCTTTCACCAGGGCGGGCGCGGTGTTCACGTGCAGAGCTTCGCCAGCAGCGTGCCCTGCGCCGAATGCGGCGCTTCGCCGTCGCCGGGCTCGAGCTTGAGGTAGCTGCCGTCGGATTGCAGCAGCCAGGCGTTGAGGTTGTCGGCAAGGTAGTTGTCCAGCGCCTCGTCGCGGACGCGCGCGGCGATCGCCGGGTCCAGGATCGGGAAGCCGGTTTCCACCCGGCGCAACAGGTTGCGTTCCAGCCAGTCGGCACTGGTGCAGAACAGTTCCGGTTCGCCGTCGTTGCCGAACCAGTACACGCGGCTGTGCTCGAGGAAGCGGCCGACGATCGAGCGCACGCGGATGTTGTCGGACACGCCGGGCACGCCGGGCCGCAGCGTGCAGGCGCCGCGCACGATCAGGTCGATCTCCACGCCCGCGCGCGACGCGGTGTACAGCGCGCGGATCACCTGCGGTTCGTTGAGCGCATTCATCTTGGCGACGATGCGCGCCGGCTTGCCGGCCAGCGCGTGCCGGGTCTCGCGCCCGATGCGCGCAAGCACCCCGGCATGCAGGGTGAAGGGCGACTGCAGCAGGCGCTTGAGCTTGATCTCGGGGGCCCGCCCCGAGAGCTGCTGGAAGACCATGTGCACGTCGTTGCCGATGTCGGGATCGGCGGTGACCAGGCCCAGGTCGGTATAGGCCCGCGCGGTGCCGGCGTGGTAGTTGCCGGTGCCCAGGTGCACGTAGCGGCGCAGCTTGCGGCCCTCGCGGCGCACGATCAGCAGCATCTTGGCATGGGTCTTGTAGCCGACCACGCCGTAGACCACCTGCACGCCCGCCTCCTGCAGGCGGTCGGCGAAGGCCAGGTTGGCCTCCTCGTCGAAGCGCGCGCGCAGCTCGACCACGGCGGTCACGTCCTTGCCGTTGCGCGCGGCCTGCACCAGGTGCTCGACGATCGCCGAGTCCTTGGCGGTGCGGTACAGGGTCTGCTTGATCGCCAGCACGCGCGGATCCTCGGCGGCCTGCCGGATCAGTTCCAGCACCGGGGCGAAGGCATCGAAGGGGTGGTGCAGCAGGATGTCGCCCGCGGCGATCTTCTCGAACATCGCGTCGCTGCCGGGCAGCAGGCGCGGCGCGAACGCCGGGAACTTGAGGTCCGGGCGCGCGACCTGGTCGTAGATCTGGATGATGCGGTTGAGGTTGACCGCGCCGTCGATGCGGTAGACCGCGTTCCCGGGCAGGTCGAAGTTGCGCAGCAGGGTACGCACGATCGGCTGCGGGCACTGCGCGGCGATCTCCAGCCGCATCGCCCGCAGGTAGCCGCGTCCGACCAGCTCGTCCCGCAGGGCGAGCGCCAGGTTCTCGACCTCCTCCTCGTCGACGATCAGCTCGGAGTTGCGGGTGACGCGGAACTGGTAGGCGCCCTTGACCTGCATGCCGGGGAACAGTTCGTCGACGAATTCCGACAGCACCGAGGACAGGAACACGAAGTCGTATTCGCCGCCGGATACCTTCTCCGGCATGCGGATGATGCGCGGCAGCGAGCGCGGCGCGCGCACGATGGCCAGGTCGCCGCTGCGGCCGAACGCGTCCTTGCCCTTGAGCACGACGACGATGTTGAGCGACTTGTTGAGGATCTTCGGGAACGGATGCGCCGGGTCGAGCCCGAGCGGCGACAGCACCGGCATGACCTCGTCGCGGAAGTACGCGCGCAGCCAGCGCCGCTGGCGTGCGTTCCAGGCGTCGCGTCCGATCACCCGCACCCCGGCCTGGTCCAGCGCCGGCCGCAGCTGCTGGTTCCAGCAGCGGTACTGGCCCTCGACCAGCTCCGCGGCGCGGTCGTGGATGCGCTTCATCAGGGTCGCCGGCGTGAGCCCGTCGGCGGCGACCGGCAGCGAGAAGTCCTGGGCGTGGCGCACGGTGGCGGCGCGGATCTCGAAGAACTCGTCGAGGTTGGTGCAGGAGATGCACAGGAAGCGCAGCCGTTCGAGCAGCGGGACGTCGGTGTCCTGCGCCTGCGCCAGCACGCGGAAGTTGAAGTCGAGTTGCGACAGTTCGCGATTGAAGTAAAGCCCGGGGTCGGCCAGCGGATCCTGGTCGGGCAGGGATGCCTTGAACCTGGCGGACGATGCCCTCATCGACGGACCACCGCTGCGGGCAAGGGCGCGTGGTCGTCGCATGCCTGCACGCGCGCGGCGCCGAAATGGCAGGCGAAGGTGCTGCCGCGGCCGACCTCGCTGGCGATCGCCAGCCGCGCCTGGTGCAGCTGCAGCACGTGCTTGGCGATCGCCAGGCCGAGGCCGGTGCCGCCAAGTTCGCGCGAACGGCTGGCGGAGACGCGATAGAAGCGCTCGGTGATGCGCGGCAGGTGCGCGGCCGGGATGCCGTAGCCGCTGTCCTGGACCTCGAGCACCGCGCCGCCATCGTCGTCGCGGCGGAAGCGGATCGCGATCTCGCCGCCGGCCGGGGTGTAGCGCACTGCGTTGGCGACCAGGTTGGAGAACGCGCTGTGCAGTTCCCGGGCCGATCCGCGCAGGTCGCAGCCGGCGGTGTTTTCCAGCGTGATCGCGTGCCGTTGCCGGCTCAGCGCCTCGGCCTCGTGCTTGAGCGCCACCAGCATCGGCGCCATCGGCACCGTCTCGTCGACCACGCCTTCCTGCGCCTCCAGCCGCGACAGCGTCAGCAGGTCCTCGACCAGCCGGGTCATGCGCTGCGACTGCTGCCGCATCTCCGTCAGCATCGGTGCCCATTCGGGGTGCTCGTCGGGGTCGAGCATGTCGAGGTAGCCGTGCACCACGGTCAGCGGCGTGCGCAGCTCGTGCGAGACGTTGGCGACGAAGTCGCGGCGCACCTGCTCCAGGCGCATCAGCTTGCTGACGTCGCGCGCCACCAGCAGCCACAGCTGGTCGGAATACGGGATCAGGCGCAGGCTCAGGCGGATCGCCGGATCGACCGGCGAGGGCGCGTCGAGCATCGGTTCGGCGTGGCGCCCGGCCGCCAGCCAGCGCGCGGCCGGCAGCGGTTGCAGGCGATCGCCGAGCGCGGCGTCGATGTCGGCGGGATAGTGCAGCCCGAGCAGGGGGGTGGCCGCGTCGTTGAACCAGCGGATGCGCTGGCTGTTGCGTTCGACCACCACCACCGCGTCGGGTAGCGCGGCGGCGGCGGCGGCATAGGCGCGCAGCATCTCCACCAGGCGCTGCTTGCGTCCGCGCATTTCGTCCTGGCTGCGGTGCAGCAGGTGGTCGAGTTCGCTCCAGATGCCGCTGCCACGGGCCGGCGCGATGCGCTGCCGGGCGCCCAGCTTCAGCAGCACGACGCGCAGCTTCCAGTAGTGCCAGGCGAGCACGGCCAGCGCGGCGCCGGCCAGCGCCGGCCAGGGCTGGCCGAACGCCAGGCCGAGCAGCAGCGCGGCGCCGAGCACGAATGCGAGCCGGGCGAGCGTGCTGGTCCATGCGCTGCGGGTGCGAGTGGGCATGCGGTGATTGTCTCAGATGGCCGCGATGGGTGATCGGCGACTCGGGGAACGCCACAGGCCGCTGCCGCTGCGGACCGCCGGTCGCGAACCGCGACGCCTCACGCCGAAGCCGAGAAGCGGTAGCCCGCACCGCGCACGGTCTGCACCATGCCGTCGAGCCCCGCCGGCTCCAGGGTCTTGCGCAGGCGCCGGATATGCACGTCCACGGTGCGTTCCTCGATATCGACGTTCCCGCCCCAGACGTGGTCGAGCAGCTGCGCGCGCGAGTACACGCGATCGGCGTGGGTCATGAAGAAATGCAGCAGGCGGTATTCGGCGGGGCCGACCTGCACCTGGGCGTCGCCGGCATACACGCGGTGGGCGTTGCCGTCGATGCGCAGCGCACCGATGCGGATGCTGCCGTGCTCGTCGTCCTCGCGCGAGCGGCGCATGACCGCGCGGATGCGCGCGAGCAGTTCGCGCGCCGAGAACGGCTTGACCACGTAGTCGTCGACACCCGCCTCCAGCCCGCCGACGCGGTCGTCCTCCTCGCCGCGCGCGGTGAGCATGATGATCGGGACCTCGCGGGTGAGGTCGTCGCGGCGCCAGCGGCGCGCCAGTTCCAGGCCGCTGGTGCCAGGCAGCATCCAGTCGAGCAGGATCAGGTCGGGCACGCGGTCCGCGATCGCCGCCAGCGCTTCGCGGGCGTCGCCGGCGTGCGCGGGCTCGTAGCCTGCCTTGCGCAGGGCGAAGGCCACCATGTCGCGGATGGCGGGCTCGTCGTCGACGATCAGGATGCGCTTGGGCATGCGGGCACCGGCGTTCCAGGAACTCCAGCGCCAGTAGACTACGGATTTATGACGGCGGGGTGACAGGCTTGGCCGCGATTCTCCCCGCCTCCAGCGGCGGGAACGCGGGGCTGCGCCGGCTTACTGCCGCTTCAGGTCCTCGTCGCGGATGCCCTGGCGGCGCAGTTCCAGCACGATCGGGGTGATCGCGGCGATCCGCGCGTCGATGCGCGCGCGGGCGTAGTAGTCGAGGTCGTCGCGCTTCTTCAGGGTGTTGAGCTGCACCAGGGCCTGCTCGGCGCGGCCGTTGAGGTAGGCCACCTCGGCGTAGGCTTCGCCGGCCCGGACCGGGTCGCCGGCGATCTCGTTGATCCTGGCAAAGGTGGCCTGGAACACCGGGTCGTCGCTCGCCGGGCCCAGCAGGGGCCGCAGCACTTCCTGCGCACGCTTGCCCGCCGCGACGTTGTTGCGTTCGGCCAGCACGCCGGCGTAGGTCAGGGCCACCGCGCGGTTGCGCGGCATGCGCGCCAGCAGCGCCTCGAAGCGGGCGTCGGCCGCGGCCGGCTTGCCGGCGCGCGCCTCGGCCTGGGCCATGGCCAGCGACAGCCAGACGTCGCCCGGGTACTTGTCCAGCAGCGGCTCCAGTTCGGTGGCCGCGGCGGTACCTTCGCTGTTGAGCAGGTGGGCGTAGGCCAGCCCGTAGCGCTGCGCATCGTCGAGCTTGCCTGCGCGGCGGATGCGCGCGTATTCGGCGATCGCTTCCGCGGGCGTGTCGGCGCTGAGCACGCGCAGCCGTTCGCGCACCCAGCCGAACTGCAGGCTGTCGCTGCCACCTGGGGCGATGGTCGCGATGCGCAGGCTCGAAGGCAGCAGCGGATTGTCGCTGGCGGTTGCCGTGGGCGTGAAACGCGCCTCCGAGGCGGCCACCTGCGCCGCGCGCTCCTTGGCCTCGGCGATGCGCGTGGTGGTGACCGGGTGGCTCATCAGGTAGTCGGGGGTGCGGTATTTGTCGCCGCCGCGATTGCTGCGTTCCAGCGCTTGCATGCGCTCGAACATCTCGGCCATCGCACGGGGATCGTAGCCGCTGCGCACCAGGGTGCGGATGCCGAGGCGGTCGGCCTCGGATTCGTTGGAGCGGGTGTAGTTGATCTGGCGCTGCGCGGCGATGCCCTGGGCGCTGGCCATGGTCGCCATGGCGGCATTGGCGCCGGAGCTGCCGCCGGCTTCGGCGATGGCGATCGCGCCGAGCATCGCCAGCAGGATCGGGATGCTGTCGCGCTTGGCGCGCTCGACGCTGCGCAGCACGTGCGACTGGGTGACGTGGGCGATTTCATGGCCCAGCACCGCCGCCACCTCGTCCTCGGTGTCGGCGACCAGCACCAGGCCGGCGTTGACGCCGACATAGCCGCCCACGGTGGCGAAGGCGTTCACCTCGCGGTCCTTCATCATGAAGAAGGTGAAGTCCTGCTTGGGGTTGTCGCTGGCCGCGCCCAGGCGGTTGCCCATGCCGCGCAGCCAGCCGTCGATCAGCGGGTCCTCGAGGATGTAGCCGTAGTTGCGCAGCTGGGCGAGCATCATCTCGCCGTATTCCTTCTGCTCGGCCGGGCCGAGCACGGTACCGGCGGAGGAGCCGATGTCCGGCAGCCGGCTGTCCTGCGCCGAAGCGCACAGGCTGGCGACGGCGAGCGTCAGGGCTGCGGCGGTGATCAGTGGGCGCATCGTGGCTGCGGTGCTCGGACCAGGCTGGCGGAGGGAGGTGCGACTGCAGGATGACGGCGGCCGCGCATCGGCGCATGAATCCGCGGTTAACCCGTGCCGGGCGATGATGGGCGTCCCCGGCACCGGGCGTTCCGGCGCGGGTACCCGCGGCCGTATTGCCCGGGCACGGCATTCGACCATAATTGCCGGTGTGAGTTTCAGGAGTCCGTTTTGAACCAGCCGTCCGCCCAGCAGGTCCCCATCATCCTCTACACCAGCGCCATCTGCGGCTATTGCGTGGCCGCCAAGAACTTCCTCAGGAGCAGGGGGCTGGACTGGAACGAGGTCCGCATCGACATCGACCCCGATGCGCGCGGCAAGATGCTGGCGCTGGCCGGGCGCACCAGCGTGCCGCAGATCTTCATCGGCGACACCCATGTGGGCGGTTACGACGAGCTGATCGCGCTGCATCGCGCCGGCAAGCTCGAGCCGTTGCTGTCAGGGGTTGGCGCATGAGCGACGCAGCGGGCGAACAGGATCGCATCGAGGCGTTCACGGCCTTCCGCAAGCGCATGAACGAGCGCATCCTGGCCGAACCCAACCAGGTGGTGCGGCGCTTCTTCGCGCTCGATACCCAGGCCTACCAGGCCGGCGCGCTGGACGTGAAGACCAAGGAGCTGCTCGGCCTGGTCGCCTCGCTGGTGCTGCGCTGCGACGACTGCATCAGCTACCACGTCGCCCAGTGCCGGGAAGCGGGCGTCGACCGCGACGAGATGTTCGAGGCGTTCTCGGTCGGCCTGGTCGTCGGCGGCAGCATCGTGATCCCGCACCTGCGCCGCGCGGTGGATTTCCTCGACCGGCTGGAGCAGGGCGATGCGGATGCCCCGGTCGCGCACGACCATGCCTGACGTTTCCCGCAGGGGCGGCTTGACGCTTCCCGCAGGAGCGGCTTATAGCCGCGAGCTTTTCGTGGCTTTTACGGCGGCCTTCAGCAAAAGCTCGCGGCTATAAGCCGCTCCTGCGGGAGCCGGCCAGGCGGCAGAATGCCTTGGGTCTGCGATATTCCGGCGCCTGCGGCATAATTGCGCTCTTTTCACGCGCCGCGCGTTCGCGCGGCGCCCCGGCGGGAACCCCCACATGACGCAAACCATCACCGTCATCCGCGGCGACGGCATCGGCCCGGAAATCATGGACGCCACCTTGAAGGTGCTCGACGCGATGGACCTCGGCCTGCGGTACGAGGATGCCGATGCCGGCCTGGTCGCGCTGGAAAAGCACGGCGAACTGCTGCCGCAGGCGACCATGGACTCGATCCGCCGCAACAAGGTGGCGCTCAAGAGTCCCCTGACCACGCCGGTCGGCGGCGGGTTCAGCTCGATCAATGTCGAACTGCGCCGGCGCTTCGACCTGTACGCCAACGTGCGTCCGGCCAGGAGCTTCCCCAACACCAGGTCGCGCTTCCCTTCCGGCGTGGACCTGGTCACGGTCCGCGAGAACACCGAGGGCGCCTACAGCGTCGAAGGCCAGGAAACGTCGGCCGACGGCGAGACCGCGACCTCGATCATGCGCATCACCCGCAAGGGCTCCGAGCGCATCGTCCGCTACGCCTTCGAGCTGGCGCGCCGCACGGGCCGCAGGCAGGTCACGGTGGTGCACAAGGCCAACATCCTGAAGTCGACCTCGGGCCTGTTCCTGAAGGTGGCGCGCGAAGTCGCGGCAAGGTATCCCGAGATCGACTGCAACGAGATGATCGTCGATGCCTGCTGCATGAAGCTGGTGATGCAGCCCGAATCGTTCGACATCATCGTCACCACCAACCTGTTCGGCGACATCATCTCCGACCTGTGCGCGGGGCTGATCGGCGGGCTGGGGCTGACGCCGGGCGCCAACATCGGCGAGGAGGTGGCGATCTTCGAGGCCGTGCATGGCTCGGCGCCCGACATCGCCGGCAAGGGCATCGCCAATCCCTGCGCGCTGCTGCTGGGCGCGGGACAGATGCTCGACCACCTCGGCATGCCCGACAAGGCGACCCGCGTGCGCGAGGCCATCGTCGCCACGCTGGAGGCGCGCGATTCGCTGACCCCGGACCTGGGCGGCGAGGGCACCACGCAATCCTTCGCCAGGGCCATCGCCAGCCGGGTCTGAACGGCGCGGCTGGAGCGGGGACGATGTCCGCGCCGGTACGAAAAAGGGCGCCGAGGCGCCCTTTTTCGCGTGGCAGCCGCAGCGCCGTCAGTTGCGCGACTGCAGCTTGGACAGCAGGCGCAGGAACTCGAGGTACAGCCATACCAGGGTCACCATCAGGCCGAACGCGGCGTACCACTCCATGTACTTGGGCGCACCGTGCTCGACGCCGGACTCGATGAAGTCGAAGTCCAATACCAGGTTCATCGAGGCGATCACCACCACGAACAGGCTGAAGCCGATGCCGATGAGGCCGTTGCCGTGGATCATCGGGATGTTGATGCCGAAGAAGCCAAGCACGATCGTCGCCAGGTAGACCAGGAAGATGCCGCCGGTCGCCGCGACCACGCCCAGCCGGAACTTCTCGGTCACCTTGATCAGGCCCGAGCGGTAGGCGAACAGCAGCGCGAACAGGGTGCCGAAGGTCAGCAGCACGGCCTGGAACACGATGCCGCCGAAGCGCGCCTCGAACATGGCCGAGATCGCGCCGAGGAAAAAGCCTTCGACCAGGGCATACAGCGGCGCGCTGACCGGCGCCCATTCCTTCTTGAAGATGGTCACCATCGCCAGCACCAGGCCGCCGATGGCGCCGCCCCAGACGTAGAGGCCCGCATTGGCGATGCCGGTCGGCGTGCTGACCTGCATCCAGGCGAAGGTGGCGGTGATCACGCACAGCAAGAGCAGGATGCCGGTCTTGCTGACCGTGCCGTTCAGGGTCATCGCGTCGCCGTCGCGGGAGACGACGGTACCGCTGCCAAGGTCAAGGAAGGTGGATTCCTTCAGTGCGGGATTGCTGCTGCGCATGGGGTGTCCTCAGGGAGATGCGTTTCGGGCCAGACATGAGGATACAGGGCAAACGATTTCAAGGGCGCCGCGTTGACAGCGCGCGACGCGCTCCGGACAATGGCCGCCCTTGCGCAGGACACGGTTTGCGCCGGGGAATCCGAGCCAGCGGCCCGGGATCGGCGGGGTATAGCGCAGTCTGGTAGCGCGCCTGCTTTGGGAGCAGGATGTCGGGGGTTCGAATCCCTCTACCCCGACCACCGCCCGAGGCAGCGCCCGGCGACGCTATCATGCGTCCAGGCGCCCGTAGCTCAACCGGATAGAGCACCGGCCTTCTAAGCCGGTGGTTGCAGGTTCGAGTCCTGCCGGGCGCGCCAGGATGGCGGGGCGGCAGCCTGTTGCGGTTTCGGTTGTTGGATGTAGCCCGGTTGGACGAGCGGCGCCTCAAGCGCCGTGAGGGCGAGGCAGGATGCCGAGCGACCGGAGCACCACGGAGGGTTATCCTGTTCATGCACTGTGGTGGATGTAGCTCAGCTGGTTAGAGCACCGGATTGTGATTCCGGGGGTCGCGGGTTCGAATCCCGTCTTCCACCCCACATTAGTAAGGCAGCCCTCACCCTTGCCCTCACCGCAAGCCGGAGAGAGGGCGATTGCCGCGCTACGCGCGAGGCAGTATTCTGTACAAACGGGGCCGTTAGCTCAGTTGGTAGAGCAGTTGACTCTTAATCAATAGGTCCAAGGTTCGAATCCTTGACGGCCCACCAGACTCCGAGGCGCCCGGGCAACCGGGCGCCTTTTTTATCGCCCGGGTTCTGGTTGCCGTGCGGCCTCGCTAAGATGCGCATATCCGGCCGCGCGCCGGCATTGCGAAAGTGGCGGAACTGGTAGACGCCCCGGCTTTAGGTGCCGGTGCCGCAAGGCGTGGGGGTTCGAGTCCCCCCTTTCGCACCACGCAACCCGGCTCCACGGACCTGCCGCTGCCGGCCCGCAAAGCCGCGAATCCACCGGCTGCATGCCGGTCAATGCTGGCAGCGTTGCCCGGAATCGGCGAAACTACCGCGTTCCGCCGACCACGAGTCCCACGGCCATGCCGTTGGGCCGGCGATCGGCCTGTATCCAACCTTGCCCGCGGCCGGAACCGCGGGTGCCAGGAGTCGCCATGCCAGCTGTAGAAACACGCGCGTCGATCGAATCCCCCGGAAGCCTCGAGCGCCGCATGACCTTCCACCTCCCGGCCGAGCGCCTGGAGAGCCAGGTCGGCGGGCGCCTGCGCGAGATCGCACGCACCGCCCGCATCAAGGGCTTCCGCCCGGGCAAGGTACCGGCCAAGGTGATCGAGCAGCGCTACGGCGAGCAGGTCCGGGCCGAAGTGCTGGACGGGCTGCTGCGCGAGCGCTTCGACGAGGCCGTGCGCGAGAACGAGCTGCGCCTGGCCGGCAGCCCGCGGATCGAACCCGGCGAAGGCAGCGGACAGGAGCTGGCTTATGTCGCGACGTTCGAAGTGGTGCCCGATTTCGGCGAGATCGACGTCTCCAGGCTGCAGGTGGTGCGCCATACCGCCGAGGTGACCGACGGCGACATCGACCGCATGATCGAGAACCTGCGCCTGCAGCGCCGCAGCTGGACCGCAGTCACCCGCGAGGCACGCAGCGGCGATGCGATCGACCTGGAGACCTGGTCGCAGGTCGGCGACGAGCGCCTGCCGGCCGAAGGCGCCGAGCGCGGCGTGACCGTGATCGGCTCCGGCGGCATGTTCCCGGAGATCGAGAACGCGCTCGTTGGAATGGGCAAGGGCGACGAGAAGGCGATCGAAGTCGCCTTCCCGGCCGACTGGCGGGTGCCGCTGCTGGCGGGCAAGACCGCCCGGGTGCACCTGAAGATCGAGCAGGTCTCGGAGCAGGTGCTGCCCGTGGTCGATACCGCCTTCATCAAGAGCTTCGGCGTCAAGAGCGGCGAGCTGGAGCAGTTCCGCACCGATATCCGCAGCAACCTCGAGCGCGAACTCAAGGGTGCGCTGATGCACCGCCTGCGTCGCGAGGTCGGCGAGCAGCTGGTCGCGGCCTACGGCGGGGTGGAAATGCCGCCGAAGATGGTCGAGGAAGAAGCGCGCGCGCTGGCCGAACAGGCCGCGGAACAGGCGCGCCGCCAGGGGCGCGCGGTCGAGGCCCCGGGCAACGCCCACGAAGGCTTCATGGATGCGGCCCGCAAGCGCGTGCTGGTGGGGTTGCTGGTGGGGGAGGTCGCACGCCGCAACGAGCTGCGGCTGGAGCCCAAGCGGTTGAACGAGACCCTGCGCCTGATCGCCTCGACGTACGAGGAACCCGACCAGGTCATTGAGTTGTACCGCAACGACCCCCAACTCATGGCTGGACTGCAGAATCGCGTCATGGAAGAGCAGGTGATCGACTGGATCGCCGAGCGCGCCACCCACACCGAGCAGTCGCTGTCGTTCCAGGAAGCCATCGGCCAGTAAACGCCCGGCGGCAGGCAACCCGTCCCGCATGTCCGTGCGGACAGTCCAAGCAAGGCAGGTAACCACGTGGATATCCGAGAAAAAGCCCTCAACCTCGTGCCGATGGTGGTCGAGCAGACCAGTCGCGGCGAGCGCGCCTACGACATCTACTCCCGCCTGCTGAAGGAGCGCGTGATCTTCCTGGTGGGCGGAATCGACGACCACGTGGCCAACGTGATCGTGGCGCAGATGCTGTTCCTGGAGGCCGAGAACCCGGAGAAGGACATCAGCCTGTACATCAACTCGCCCGGCGGGGTGGTCACCGCGGGCATGTCGATCTACGACACCATGCAGTTCATCAAGCCCGACGTGAGCACCATCTGCATCGGCCAGGCGGCCAGCATGGGTGCGTTGCTGCTGGCTTCGGGGACCGCCGGCAAGCGCTACGCGCTGCCCAATTCGCGGGTGATGATCCACCAGCCCTCGGGCGGCTCGCAGGGCCAGGCCAGCGACATCGAAATCCAGGCCCGCGAGATCCTGGCGCTGCGCCAGCGACTCAACGAGATCCTGTCCAAGCACACCGGGCAGCCGCTGGAAACGATCGCCCTCGACACCGAGCGGGACAACTACAAGAGCGCCGAAACCGCCAGGGAATACGGCCTGGTCGACGAGGTGCTGGAGCGGCGCCGGGAAGAGTCGATCCAGCCGGCGTGAGGCGCGCGCCACCCGGCTTTTCGCATGCGGCATGCCTTTCAGGCTGCAAGCCATTGATGCAAAAAGGGAAATCTGGCGCCCGGCGTCGGGCTTGCGGCCCCGGGCGCTATGCTATTCTCGCCCCATAACCCGCACCGCAGCACGGAATTGGCATAAGCAATGAGTGAAGACCGCCCCGGCCGCTCCGGCGACAGCAACAAGATCCTCTATTGCTCGTTCTGCGGGAAGAGCCAGCATGAGGTGCGCAAACTGATCGCGGGCCCGAGCGTGTTCATCTGCGATGAGTGCGTCGAGCTGTGCAACGACATCATCCGCGAGGAGCTCGAGGAGAAGGCGCAGTCGGCGCGCAGCTCGCTGCCCAAGCCCAAGGAAATCCTGGAAGTCCTCGACCAGTACGTGATCGGCCAGGCGCGCGCCAAGCGCACGCTCGCGGTCGCGGTCTACAACCACTACAAGCGCATCGAAAGCCGGCAGAAGAACGACGACGTCGAACTGGCCAAGTCCAACATCCTGCTGGTCGGCCCGACCGGTTCGGGCAAGACCCTGCTGGCCGAAACCCTGGCGCGGCTGCTCAACGTACCGTTCACGATGGCCGACGCGACGACCCTGACCGAAGCCGGTTACGTCGGCGAGGACGTCGAGAACATCATCCAGAAGCTGCTGCAGAAGTGCGAGTACGACGTCGACAAGGCGCAGCAGGGCATCGTCTACATCGACGAGATCGACAAGATCTCGCGCAAGAGCGAGAACCCGTCGATCACCCGCGACGTCTCGGGCGAGGGCGTGCAGCAGGCGCTGCTGAAGCTGATCGAGGGCACGGTCGCCTCGGTGCCGCCGCAGGGCGGGCGCAAGCACCCGCAGCAGGAGTTCCTGCAGGTCGACACCCGCAACATCCTGTTCATCGTCGGCGGCGCCTTCGCCGGCCTGGACAAGATCATCCAGCAGCGCAGCACCGATGCCAGCGGCATCGGTTTCGGCGCCAAGCTCAAGAGTTCCGAGCGCAAGACCGAGGTCGGCAAGGTGCTGGCCGAAGTCGAGCCCGAGGACCTGATCAAGTTCGGCCTGATCCCCGAGTTCGTCGGCCGCCTGCCGGTCGTCGCCACGCTCGAGGAACTGGACGAGGCGGCGCTGATCAAGATCCTGACCGAGCCGAAGAATGCGATCAGCAAGCAGTTCCGCAAGCTGTTCGACATGGAAGGCGTGGAACTGGAATTCCGCCCCGACGCGCTGGCCGCGATCGCGCGCAAGGCGCTCAAGCGCAAGACCGGCGCGCGCGGCCTGCGCACCATCGTCGAGTCGGTGCTGCTGGACACGATGTACGACCTGCCGTCGCTCGAGAACGTCAGCAAGGTGGTGGTCGACGAGTCGGTGATCGAGCACAAGTCCGATCCCTACCTGATCTACGAGTCCCCGCCGGCCGCCCCCAAGGTCGCCGCCGCCGAGTGACCCGGGCCGGCAACCGGCAATTGCGGGCACTTCCAAGCGTAACTTGTTGATTCTAAAAGGATCATGACGACTGGCCCAGGCCGGGGCATGAAGCGTCGCTGCGCCCGGAGGGCGCTCCCGGCTTGCATCCGACGCTGCCGCGCCCCATAACGGAGCCATTGCCGCCAGCCCCGCCCCAGGCCCTTCCCGGAGACTCCATGACCGACCCCGTTGCCCACGAAACGCTGACCCTGCCGGTGCTGCCGCTACGCGACGTCGTGGTGTTCCCGCACATGGTGATCCCGCTGTTCGTCGGGCGCGAGAAGTCGATCAAGGCGCTGGACCTCGCCATGGAGGCGGACAAGCGCATCCTGCTGGTGGCGCAGAAGTCCGCCGAGACCGACGATCCTGCCGCCGCCGACCTGTACGAGATCGGCACCCTGGCACAGGTGCTGCAGCTGCTGAAGTTGCCCGACGGCACCATCAAGGTGCTGGTCGAAGGCGTGGCGCGCGCGCGCGTCGACCAGGTCGATGAACACGATGGCAGCCTGTCGGGCCGCGGTCTGGTGCTCGACTCCACCGATGGCCGCGAGGCGCGCGAAGTCGAAGCCGTCGCGCGTTCGCTGATGGGCCTGTTCGAGCAGTACGTCAAGACCAACCGCAAGCTGCCGCCGGAATTGCTGCAGACGCTTTCGGGCATCGACGAACCCAGCCGCCTGGCCGACACCATCGCCGCACACTTGGGCGTGCGCCTTGCCGACAAGCAGCGGCTGCTCGAAACCATCGAGACCGCCGACCGCCTCGAGCTGCTGGTGGGACTGGTCGATGGCGAGATCGACGTGCAGCAGATGGAGAAGCGCATCCGCGGGCGGGTCAAGTCGCAGATGGAGAAGAGCCAGCGCGAGTACTACCTCAACGAGCAGATGAAGGCGATCCAGAAGGAGCTGGGCGAGATCGACGACGCGCCCAACGACATCGAGGAGATCGCGCGGAAGATCGCCGCAAGCGGCATGCCGAAGGACGTGATGGCCAAGGCCAAGGCCGAGTTCAACAAGCTCAAGCAGATGTCGCCGATGTCCGCCGAGGCCGCGGTCGTGCGCAACTATCTCGACTGGCTGCTGGGCGTGCCGTGGAAGAAGCGCAGCAAGGTGCGCAAGGATCTCAAGGCCGCGCAGGACGTGCTCGATGCCGACCACTACGGGCTGGAGAAGGTCAAGGAGCGCATCCTCGAATACCTGGCCGTGCAGACGCGCGTCAAGCAGATGAAGGGCGCGATCCTGTGCCTGGTCGGGCCGCCGGGCGTGGGCAAGACCTCGCTCGGGCAGTCGATCGCCAAGGCCACCAACCGCAAGTTCGTGCGCATGTCGCTCGGCGGCGTGCGCGACGAGGCGGAGATCCGCGGCCACCGCCGCACCTATGTCGGTTCGTTGCCCGGCCGGATCGTGCAGAACCTCAACAAGGTCGGCACCAAGAACCCGTTGTTCATGCTCGACGAGATCGACAAGATGTCGATGGATTTCCGCGGCGATCCCTCGTCGGCGCTGCTGGAGGTCCTCGACCCGGAACAGAACAACAGCTTCAACGACCATTACCTCGAGGTCGACCTCGACCTGTCCGAAGTGATGTTCATCGCCACCTCGAACTCGCTCAGGATCCCGGGCCCGCTGCTCGACCGGATGGAGGTCATCCGCATCCCCGGCTACACCGAGGACGAGAAGATCAACATCGCGATGCGTTACCTCGTGCCCAAGCAGCTCAAGGCCAACGGCCTCAGGCCCGAGGAGATCAAGATCGCCGAAAGCGCGATCAAGGACATCGTGCGTTACTACACGCGCGAGTCCGGCGTCCGCAACCTCGAACGCGAAATCGCCAAGATCAGTCGCAAGGTGGTCAAGGAGATCGCGCTGGCCGGGCCCGTCGCGCCGAAAAAGGGCGCGGCGAAGAAAAAGCCGAAGGCCGCCCAGATCACCTCGAAGAACCTCGACAAGTACCTGGGCGTGCAGCGCTTCGACTTCGGTCGCGCCGAGCAGGAGAACGAGATCGGCCTGGTCACCGGGCTGGCCTGGACCGAGGTCGGCGGCGACCTGCTGCAGATCGAATCGACCCTGGTGCCGGGCAAGGGCCAGCTGATCCTGACCGGACAGCTCGGCGACGTGATGAAGGAATCGGCCTCGGCGGCGCTGTCGGTAGTGCGTGCGCGCACCGAGCGCCTGGGCATCGAGCTCGATTTCCTGCAGAAGCTCGACGTGCACGTGCACGTGCCCGATGGCGCGACCCCGAAGGATGGGCCGAGCGCCGGCGTCGCGATGGCGACCTCGCTGGTTTCCACGCTGACCAAGGTGCCGGTGCGCGCCGACGTGGCGATGACCGGCGAGATCACCCTGCGCGGCAAGGTCACCGCGATCGGCGGGCTCAAGGAGAAGCTGCTCGCCGCGCTGCGCGGCGGAATCACCACGGTGATCATCCCCGAGGAGAACCGCAAGGATCTTGCCGACATCCCGAAGAACGTCACCCAGCACGTCAGGATCGTGCCGGTGAAATGGATCGATGAAGTGCTCGATCTCGCGCTGGAACGGCCGCTTGCACCCGCGGTGCTCGCCGAGGGCGTCAAGGAGGTCAGGCGCGAGTCGCGCAAGCCGGTCCCGACCGCTGATGTCAAGCATTGATCCTGCCGGATTGCCGCCTGAAACAGGCTGGAACCCGCATGGTTACAGGCTTTTCGTGTTGCGCCCCCCATGGGGCGCTGGTATAACAACCGCAACCGCGAGGCAGGCTTTACGCGCGTGCATCGGGTCATCGTAGACGGGAAGCCTGCAATTCTGCAGGGGGGAATCCGGTCATCACATCCAGCGGACCACGTTCCGCAAAGGGAGTTCGAAACCTATGAACAAGAATGAATTCATCGACCACGTTGCCGGTGATTGCGGCATGTCCAAGGCCGATGCCGGCCGCGCGGTCGATTCCGTGCTCGACAACATCACCAAGGCGCTGAAGTCCGGCAACTCGGTCACCTTCGTCGGTTTCGGCACCTTCGACGTGCGCGACCGCGCCGCGCGTACCGGCCGCAATCCGCGCACCGGCGAGGAGATCCAGATCGCCGCCGCCAAGAACCCCGCCTTCAAGGCCGGCAAGGCGCTCAAGGACGCGGTCAACTGATCGCCGCCTGACCCACGAGATACGAAAGCCCGGCCGAATGCCGGGCTTTCTGCATGCGGCGGCTGCAAAACCGCCCGGGCGATGCTGGCGGGCTATCGCCACCCAGCGAGCGTCGGCGGTACCATGTCGGGCAGGGTGCTTAGCTCAGCGGTAGAGCGTCTCCTTTACACGGAGAGGGTCGGGGGTTCGATCCCCTCAGCACCCACCAATCCCGACGATCCTGCTTGCCAGCCTTGCAGCGGCCCGGTATCATCCTGCGGCTCTGCGGAGTGGTAGTTCAGTTGGTTAGAATGCTGGCCTGTCACGCCGGAGGTCGCGGGTTCGAGTCCCGTCCACTCCGCCAGTCGATCCAGGAAACCCCGCCCATCGCGGGGTTTTTTCTTTCCCGGGCGCCGCCATGGCCACGGCCTGCGCGGACGGTGCGCCGCGATGCCCGCTTGTGGCAATCCGGGTAAACTGTGGGGCTACGCCCCAATGCGCACGAACCATGCTGCAAAAACTCCGCGACAAGACCTCCGGCTGGATCGCCATGGTGATCCTCGGCCTGCTGTGCATTCCCTTCGCCTTCTTCGGCATGGAGCAGTACCTGTTCCAGCAAAACCAGACCTACGCAGCCAAGGTCGAGATGCCGCCGGCGTGGTGGCAGTCGGCGCCGTCCTGGTGGCCGGTTCGGATGCTGTGGCAGAGCGAGGAAATCGACGCCGACCAGTTCCGCCGCGCCTTCGAACAGGCACGCCAGCAGCAGCGGGCCGCGCAGGGCGACAAGTTCGACCCGCGCGCCTTCGAAACCATCGACAACAAGCGCAAGACCCTCGACGACCTGATCGACCAGTCGGTGATGCGCATGGCCGCCAGCAGCCTGGGGGTCGCCATCAGCGATGCGCAGGTGCGCGAGGCGATCCGGTCGATACCGTCCTTCCAGGTCGACGGCAAGTTCGATCCGCAGCGCTACCAGCTTCTGCTGGCGTCGCAGGTACCGGCGCAGACGCCGCGTGGATTCGAGCAGGCCATCCGCGAAGAGCTGCAGCAGTCGCTGCTGACGTCCCAGGTCGCGGCATCGGCTTTCATGACGCCCTCTGAAATGCAGCGACTGCTGAGGCTGATCGGCGAACGCCGCGATGTGTCGTTCGTGGCGTTGCCGCCGCCGGAGGCGGACACCGCGCCGGTAGGGGATGCCGAGATCGCCAAGTGGTACGCCGCCCACAAGGCCCAGTACCGCACGCCGGAAATGGTCACCATCGAATACGTGGACATCGACGGCAGCGCATTGCCGCCGCCCCCGCCGGCCGACGAGGCCGCGCTTCGCTCGCGCTACGAGCAGGAAAAGGCGCGTTTCGTCGAACCCGAGCAGCGCATGGCCTCGCATATCCTGGTGCACGTTGCCGCGGACGCCGATGCCAAGGCGCAGCAGGCGGCGAAGGCCAAGGCCGAGAAGCTCGCCGCCGAGGCGCGCCAGCCGGGCGCTGATTTCGCCGCGCTTGCGCGGGCGAACTCCGACGATGCCGGCTCCAAGGCCAGCGGCGGCGACCTGGGCTGGGTCGAGAAGGGCGTGATGGCGGAGCCGTTTGAGCAGGCCCTGTTCGCGATGCAGCCCGGCGAGGTCAAGGGTCCGGTCAAGACCGACTTCGGCTGGCACGTGATCCAGCTGCGCGAGATCAAGGCCGGCAAGCAGACCCCGTTCGAGGATGTCCGCGCGGAGCTTGAACGCGAGCAGGCGGGAGCGGATCGCGATCGCGCTTTCAACGACCTGACCGGCAAGCTGGTCGACCAGGTTTTGAAGAACCCGACCTCGCTCGCCGCCGCCGCGAAGAGCGTCGGGCTTCCGGTGCAGAAACTCGGGCCGTTCGCGCGCGATGGCGGTACCGGCGTCGCCGCCAACCAGGCGGTGGTGCGCGCGGCATTCTCGGAGTCGCTCATCCAGGACGGCACGGTCAGCGACCCGATCGAGGTCGGCCCCGAGCACAGCGTGCTGCTGCGCGTCGTGCAGCACGCGCCCGAACGCGAGCAGGCACTGGCGGAGGTGCGCGAGCGGGTGGTTGCCGAGATCCGCGGCGAGCGCACGCGCAAGGCCGCGCAGGCCGAAGCCGATGCGATGATCGCCAGGCTCGCCAAGGGCGAGTCGCTGGCATCGCTGGCGGCGGCGAGGAACCTGAGCGCACCGGAGGTGCCGAATGTGCCGCGTGGCGCACCGGTGCCCGATGCCGCAGCGACCCAGGCCTACTTCGAGGTGCCGGTGCCGGCCGCAGGCAAGGTGTCGCCGGGCAAGGTGGCGCTGGACGACGGCCGCATCCTGGTGTTCGCCGTCAGCAAGGTCACGCCGGGCGACCCCAAGGAAGCCACCGAACAACAGCGTACCCAGCTGCAGCAGCAGCTCGCCCAGGCCGCCGGCATCGAGGACGCCAGGGAAATGCTGCAGGCCCAGCGCAAGCGCGCGAAGGTCACGGTGGTGGAGGAGCGGCTGTAGCCCGACCATTTCTCGACATGAGAAAAGCCCGGCAACGCCGGGCTTTTCTTTGGCGGCGTGGACTGCCTCCAATCCGAGGGTTTTTTCGATACGCGGGTGCAAGGATCAATGATCGGGAGTGACTCAATGAAGCCGATGTACCATCTGGCCGCGCTCCTACTTTCGAGACCAGATCAGTGGGTCCGACCAGCAGTTCGAGCGGTGGAAGCGCGAGCGCATCAATCACTGGCTTGCGCCTTGGATGGGACGCCTACGCTCAACACCTGGTGATATCGAGGCGATGCGTCGCTGGTTTGCTTGCGGATCAACCCTCGCCGTCGATCCCGGTCATCCCCAGGATGTTGTACCCGGCATCCACGTAGGTGATCTCGCCAGTCACGCCCGCGGCCAGGTCAGAGCACAGGAACGCGGCGACGTTGCCGACGTCCTCGATCGTCACCGTGCGCCGCAGCGGTGCGTTGTCCTCGACGTGGCCGAGGATCTTGCGGAAGCCGGCGATGCCGGCCGCGGCCAGGGTCTTGATCGGGCCGGCGGAGATGGCGTTGACGCGGGTGCCTTCGGGGCCGAGGTTGTAGGCGAGGTAGCGCACGGTCGCTTCCAGGCTGGCCTTGGCCACGCCCATCACGTTGTAGCTGGCCAGCGCGCGCTCGGCGCCGAGGTAGGTCAGGGTCAGGATCGAACCGTTGCGGCCGGACATCATCGGCTGCGCCGCCTTGGCGAGCGCAGCCAGCGAATAGGCGGAAATATCGTGCGCGATGGCGAAGTTCTCGCGGGTCAGGCCGTCGAGGAACTGGCCGGCGATCGCTTCGCGCGGGGCGTAGGCGATGGCGTGGACCAGGATGTCGAAGCCATCCCAGTGTTTTCCCAGCGCTTCGAAACACGCGGCGATCTGGGCGTCGTCGGCGACGTCGAGCGGGATGACGATGTCGCTGCCGTGCGCGGCCGCGGCCTTCTCAACCCGGCCCTTGAGCTTGTCGGTCTGGTAGGTGAAGGCCAGTTCGGCGCCTTCGCGGTGCATCGCTTCGGCGATGCCGGTGGCGATCGAGCGCTCGCTGGCGATGCCGGTGATCAGTGCGCGCTTGCCTTGCAGGAATCCCATGCCGTACTCGCTGGTTGGACGATGCGGCTAGTTTGCCACGGCGGGCCGCCCGCTTCCCGGGTCAGGGCGCGTCGGCGTCGATCTTCAGCACCATGCCCGGCCGCAGCACGCTCCTGGCCGTCAGCCCGTTGCGTGCCAGCAGCAGGCGGCTGCTCAGGCCGTACCGATGCGCCAGGCGCCAGATCGAATCGCCGCGGACCACGGTATGTACGCGCGGCGTGGATGCAGTGGCGTCCTGGCCGGGTTGCCCGGCCGGGATCGAAGCGTCGGCAAGCGTGGCGGCAGGCGCATCGGCCGCTGCGGGTGCGGCGGCCAAGGTCGGGTCCGACGCGTCAGCCCCATGTTCCACCAAGGGCACGGGCGCCAACACCCGGGCCCCGCCTGCATGGCGTGCGATGCGGCCATTGGCGAAGGCAGGGTTGAGTCGCTTCAGGCGCGCCGGATCCAGCCCGTGAACCGCGGCCCAGGCATCGAGGCTGGCGGTGCCGGTCGGCAACACGGCCGGTGCCAGCACCCTGACCGGACGGTCCAGCGCGTGCAGCCATTCCTCGCGGTCGTCGGCCCGGTCCAGCACGCAGGACAGCGCATGCAGTTTGCGCACATAGGCGTGGGTGATGCCGGACAGCCCGACCAGTTTGTCGGGCTGGGCGTCCATCGCCTGCTGGCCGCTGCGCCTGAGCGCCCCGAGCACACGGTACTCGCCGGCGTTGTAGGCCATCACCGCCAGCCGCCAATCGCCGGCGAACATGCCGTGCAGGGTCTTGAGGTAGCGTATCGCCGCCCGGGTGGAATCGATCGGCGACAGGCGGCCATCGTAGCCGGGTCGTATGGCGACCTTGTGGTCGCGCGCGGTCAGGGCGATGAACTGCCACAGGCCTGCGGGGCCGGACGGACTGCGTGCCCCGGGCCGGTAACCGCTTTCGACGAAGGGGATCAGCGCGTATTCGGTCGGCAGGTCGGCTTCACGCAGGGCGTCGACGACGTAGCCGAACAGCGGCAGCGCGATGCTGTCGCGCGCTGCCAGGCGCTTGGGCGCATTGGCGAAATGCCGTTGCCAGCGCTGGCTGGTGTCCGCGTCGCAGGAGGGGTCGGCGAGGCCTTCGCGGAAGCGCGCGTAGATCTCGCGACCGCTGCGGACCGCAACGGGTGCGTCGTGGCTGGCGGTCTCTCTGACGCCCGGCGTCGCCTCCGCGGCGAGCGCACTTGCCGCTGGCAGCGCCGCGCCCAGCAGCAGGGCGCACAGCGCGCGCGACGCGCGGCGCGTCATGCGGCGAACCCGTCCTTCCAGCGCCGCAAGGCCGCGAAGGCCTCGACGCGATCCCCGATGGCTGCCCCTGCATGGGCATCGATCGCAGCGCGTACGGTCGGCGCGTCGATGCGCAGGAAGGGATTGGTCTCGCGTTCACCGGCGATGGTGCTGGGCAGGCTGGGGCGTCCGGCATGGCGCATGGCTCGGGCTTCCTCGATGCGGCGCGACAGCGCCGGGTTGTCGGGTTCGACCACGCGCGCGAAGGCGGCGTTGGACAGCGTGTATTCGTGGCCGCAGCAAACGCGGGCATCGCCGGGCAGGGCGGCCAGCCGTTCCAGCGAGGCCAGCATCTGCGCGGGCGAACCTTCGAACAGCCGGCCACAGCCCAGACTGAAGAGGGTGTCGCCGCAAAACAAGAGGCCGTGCCCATGGAATGCGATATGGCTCACGGTATGGCCGGGTACGGCGATCGTTTCAAAGGCCCAGTCGCCGATCCGTGCGTGATCGCCATCGCCGACCCGCGTGCTGGCGATGGGAATGCGCTCGTCCACCGGTGCGATCACCGGCAGCCCGGGCCAGCGCTGGTGCAGTTCGGCGACGCCGCCGATGTGGTCGGGGTGGTGGTGGGTGAGCAGGATGCCGACCGGCTGCAGCCCCTCGTCCGCCGCTGCCAGCACCGGACCCGCCTGGCCCGGGTCGACCACCAGCGCGCGCCCGGCGTCGTCGCGCCAGGTCCAGATGTAGTTGTCGTCGAAGGCGGGCAGCGCCAGCAGGTGCATCGGGGCAGCTCTTGCGGGACCGTTAGAATGGCGACCATGCCCCCGCCTTCCGTCACCGGTCAACCCGACAGCACCAGCAACGCGCCGCATGCCTGGTTCGGGTCCGCCGAAGGGCAGGTGCTGCTTGACAGCGAGCGTCCGTCCGTCCTGCACGCCCTGGCCGAGCGACCGGCCCAGCCCTGGCTGTGGCTGGGACCGTTTGCGCAGCCGGCGCCGCCCGAGCGCGGCCGCGGCCTGCGCCTGGCCAACAGCGGCCGCGGCTGGTGCGGGGAGGTGCATTGCGCACTGCCGTTGCCGCTGGCCAGCGAGTCGATCGGCACCGTGGTCCTGCAGCATGTCGCCAGGGCCGGGCAAACCGGGCTGCTGGAGGAATGCGCGCGCGTCCTTGCCCCGGGCGGGCGGCTGTGGCTGTACGCGCTCAATCCACTGGCGCCGTACCGCTGGCGCTGGCGCGGCAGCGGCCTGCGCGCCTCCGAACCGCTGGCGTGGCGGCGGCGCCTGCGCGCGGCCGGCCTGGCGCCGGAACCGGTGTCGCGCGGCATCGGCCCGAGTTGGCAGGTCCGGGTTTCGGCTGCGCTGCAGGACGGCCCGGGCCTGCGCGCCGCCTACGTGATGCGTGCAGAACGCCGCGTGTTCCCGCTCACGCCGGTGCGCCCGCGGGCGCGGGTCGCGCTGCCCGACGGGGTGCCGGCGGCATGAAGCGGATCGAGATCCACACCGACGGTGCCTGCCTCGGCAACCCCGGCCCCGGCGGCTGGGCGGCCCTGCTGCGCTTCGGCGCCCGCGAGCGCGAACTCGCCGGCGGCGAAGCGCAGACCACCAACAACCGCATGGAGCTGATGGCGGCGATCATGGCGCTGGAAACCCTGAGCGAGGGCTGCGACGTGATCCTGCACACCGACTCCCAGTACGTGCGCCAGGGCATCACCGAATGGATGCCGAACTGGCTGCGGCGCAACTGGAAAACCGCCGGCGGTGGTGCGGTCAAGAACCGCGACCTGTGGGAGCGCCTGCACGCCGCGACCGAACGCCATCGCATCGACTGGCGATGGGTGAAGGGCCATTCCGGCGATCCGGACAACGAGCGCGTCGACGAACTGGCGCGCGACCAGGCGGTGATGCTCAAGGAGGCCAAGCAGAAGGCTTGAGCTGGGAGTCGAGGGTTGTGGGTTCCTGGTTCCTGGTTGTTGGCCGGTGCCTGTCGAGTTGCGCAGCCTGTGCCTGTCGTGGCAAGTGCAGTGAACAGTTTGCCTAGCGAGTCGAAAGCAGATCCCTCGCTGCGCCCCGCATGACAACGCTTTATGCTTACCCACAACCCACAACCCACAACCCACCCATGCGGCAGATCGTCCTCGACACCGAAACCACCGGACTGGAATGGAAGAAGGGCAACCGCGTCGTCGAGATCGGCTGCGTGGAGCTGGTCGAGCGGCGGCCGACCGGACGCACCTGGCAGCAGTACATCAATCCGGAACGCGAGTTCGAGCCCGGCGCGCAAGAGGTGACCGGGCTGACCTTGGAATTCCTGGCCGACAAGCCGAAATTCGCCGAGATCGCCGACGCCTTCCTGGCGTTCGTCGATGGCGCCGAGCTGGTGATCCACAACGCCGCCTTCGACATCGGCTTCCTCGACCACGAACTTTCGCGCCTGGGCGCGCACTACGGGCGCATGCGCGACCGCGTCCGGGTCGAGGATTCGCTGGAACTTGCCCGCCAGCGCTACCCAGGGCAGCGCAATTCTCTGGATGCGTTGTGCCGGCGGCTGGGCATCGACAACTCACACCGCCAGCTGCACGGCGCGCTGCTCGATGCGCAGCTGCTGGCCGAGGCCTACCTGTCGCTGACGGCGGGACAGAACGAGATCGGCTTCGGCAGCGTCGAGCCGCCGGAAGCCCGGCGTACCCGGTCCTCGCTGCCTGCGGTCGCATCGGGCCCGCGGCCGCAGGTGCAGGTGTCCGCGGACGAGCGCGCCGCGCACTTCGCGCGGCTGGAAGCCATCCGTGCCGAGGCCGGCCACGTCATCTGGGACGCGCACGCATCGTAGGAGCGGCTTGTAACCGCGAGCATTTCCTGCCAGCCGGATTCCGGCCAATAAAGTTCGCGGCTACAAGCCGCTCCTGCGCGCAGCAAGGTTGACGCGGGCGCGGCTAATGGCGGCGGATCAAGACCACGGTCACGTTGTCGGAGCCGCCGCCGTCCAGCGCGGCGGCCACCAGCCCGTCCACGCATTCCTGCGCGCTGCATTCGATGTGCGCCAGCACCCGCGCGATCCCGGCGTCGTCGACCTCTTCGGTCAGGCCGTCGCTGCACAGCAGAAGCTGCATGCCCGGCAACAACTCGCCCGACAGGGTCTCGACGTTGAGGTTGTCCGGATTGGTCACGCCCAGGGCCTGGGTCACCACGTTGCGGTGCGGGTGGGTGCGCGCCTGGTCGACGCTGATGGTCCCCTGCGAGATCAGTTCCTGCACGTAGCTGTGGTCCTGCGACAGCTGGGTCAGCTTGCCTGCGTGCCAGAGGTACACCCGGCTGTCGCCGACCCACGCCACTTCGAAGTGGTTGTCGACGATGCGCGCGGCCACCACCGTGGTCCCCATCGGCAGGGCGTCGTTGCGCTTGCGCGAGGCGCGGATGATTTCTTCGTCGGCGATGCGGATCGCCTGCGGCAGCGGCGTGCCCTGGCGGATCTCGCGCACGATCGCCTCGCGCGCCAGGGCGCTGGCGACTTCGCCGTATTCGTGCCCGCCCATGCCATCGGCCACCAGCCACAGGCCCAGCTCGCTGTCGCCGTAATAGGTGTCCTCGTTCAGCTCGCGCCGCAGGCCGACATGGGTCAGGTGCCCGAATTCGATCATGGAGGAGTCACCGGACGCAGGCTTGGGGCGCGGACAGGCATGCAGGGGATAACGCGGATTGGAGTCTGAACAGGACGCGGGAGCCGTTCAGGCGGGCGGGCGGGGTTGCAGGCGTGGGCAGCATGGCGGGCAGACGGTAGCAAAAGTCCGCTGGCGGCGGATTGCCTGATGCCGCCGCAGCTTCGTGCAATACCGGTCCTGGATGACCCCTCTCCGCCAGATACGGAAACCCTCTCGCCATGCGAGTGCGACGTTACGTCATTCCCGGGATTGTTCGGCCCATCCATGGGCCTCACCCCTCCGGCGCTGTGCGCCTGCGGGGCCGGCCTGCGGCCGTCCTGATTCGCTCCCGGCGAATCAGTCGAACCATGGGGTTCTCTTCCAACTCCTCTCTGCCAGATACGCAAAAGCCCCTCGGCTTGGCAAGCGCGTCGGGATGTCCTTCCCGGGGATTGACTCGGGCCATCCATGGCCCTCGCCCTTCCGGCGCTGCGCGCTTGCAGGGCAGCCTGCGGCTGTCCAAATCGGCAGTCCTGCCGATTTGTCGAACCATGGAGCTCTCTTCCAACCCCTCTCCGCCAGATACGCAAAAGCCCCCTTGCGGGGGCCCGTGCGTATCTGGCGGAGAGGGGGGGATTCGAACCCCCGAGGCGCTATAAACGCCTGCCTGATTTCGAGTCAGGTACATTCAACCGCTCTGCCACCTCTCCGATGCGGTCCGGGCGCGGCGACCGCGTCCGGGGGCGCAATGATACGGGCCGGGGTCGGGGTGGACAAGGCGAGGGCGCTACACTGGCGGCCCCTGTTTCCACGACCCCACAGGCCATGTCCGAGATTTCCGTCCCCGTCTCCTTCGGCGAGCTGCTGGACAAGATCGCTATCCTGCAGATCAAGTCCGAGCGCATGAGCGACCCTGACAAGCTGGCCAACGTGCGCAAGGAACTGTCCGCGCTCGAGCATACCTGGCTGGCGCATCCTGCCGCGGGAGGGGATGTCGCCCGCCTGCGCGCCGACCTCAAGGCCGTCAACGAGCGGCTTTGGGTGATCGAGGACGACATCCGCGTCAAGGAGAAGGCCCAGGCGTTCGACGACGAATTCATCAAGCTGGCGCGCAGCGTCTACGTGGAGAACGACGAGCGTGCGCGAATCAAGAAGGAAATCAACCTCGCACTGGGATCGACGTACGTGGAAGAGAAGTCGTACGAGGACTACCGGGCCGGCGCGGCAGGATGATCCGGGCACGCCCGGTCGCCATCCGGCATCCCGCCGCTACGGCGTGGGTTTGGTTCATCGATCGGAATCGGTGACGTAGCGCTCGAATGCGGCCACCGTGTCTTCCACGGTCACCAGGTCCATCACCCCGTCGTACTCGATCTTCGTTCCCCACTTGAGCTCGCCCGCGGGCTTGCCCAGGTACTTGCGCGCGGCGGCGTCGTAGCGGTCCACGCAGTAGCGGCGATCCGAGTACGGGCCGCTGCGGGCGGGGTTGCTGGCGGCATGCAGGCCGAGCACCTTGCTGCCCATGGCGTTGGCGATGTGCATTGGGCCAGAGTCGGGCGTGAGCACCAGGTCGGCGCGTTCCAGCAGGGCGGGCAGCTGCTTGAGGGTGTCCTTGCCGACCAGGTCGAGCGCGGGTGAATGCATCGCCGCGAGGATGGCATCCGTGGTATCGCGCTCCAGCTCGCTGCGGCCGCCGCACAGCACGACGCGCCAGCCACGCGCGACGGCGTGGTCGGCGACCGCGGCATAGCGATCGGCGCGCCAGTTGCGCAGCGCGTGGCTGGAGCAGGGCGAGATGAGCAGCGTGCGCGCACCGTCGTGCGGCCACTGCGCGCGCGCCCAGGCGCGGGCATCGTCGGGAACGGGCAGGTTCCACACGACTTCCTCCTGTTCCAGTCCCAGCGGTTCGCAGAAGCTGCCGATGGCATCGAGCACGTGGATGCCGGGGCGGTCGGGGATGCGTTCGTTGACGAACAGCCCGTGCAGGTCCTTGGCGCGCGTACGGTCGTAGCCGATGCGCCTGCGCGCCGGGATGAAGGCCGACAGTAGGTTGGCGCGCGCGGCGACCTGCATCTGCAGCAGCGCGTCGAAGCGGCGCCCGCGCAGCTGGCGGCGCAGCGCACGCATGCCGGCCAGGCCGCTTTTCTTGTCGTAGACGAGGAACTCGACCCCTTCCAGGCCTTCCAGCAACCGGTGTTCGCCCTTGCCGATGACCCAGGCCAGCGCGACCTGCGGCCAGGCGCGGCGCAGGGTACGCACCAGCGGCACGACGTGGGTGGCGTCGCCCAGCGCCGACAGGCGCAGCAGGCAGATCGACCCGGGTGGGGCATGGCGCGAGGATTGGGGCACGGTGCTTGATAGACTCGCTGGATGGCCGCATTCGACGCCACTGAAAGCCTGACGCCGTTCCACGAGGATCGCGGCTACGGGGCGATTCTGTTCGACGCGACGCAGCTACGGCAAGCCGACCCGCGCTGGTTCGATGCCGAGGCATGGGGTCCGCGCGCCCAGGCGGTCGCCGACGGTGGCCGCGGCGGGGCGTGGTACATCGACGCCTCGCACGGCCCCTGCGTGCTGCGCCAGTACCTGCGCGGCGGCTGGGCGGCGAAGTTCAGCCGCGACCGCTACCTCTGGCGCGGCGCCGACCAGGTCCGCAGCTTCGCCGAGTTCCGCCTGCTGCGCGACCTGCTCAAGCACGACCTGCCGGTGCCGCGGCCGATCGCCGCCAGCTACCTGCGCGAGGGCATGACCTATCGCGCTTCGATCCTGCTCGAGCGCCTGCTCGACGTGCGCTCGCTGGCCGACCTGGCCGCGCAGTCTCCGGGCGAGGCGCCGTGGGAGTCGGTCGGTCGCCTGGTCGCGCGCTTCCACCGCGCCGGCCTCGACCACGCCGACCTCAACGCCCACAACCTGCTGTTCGACGGCAGCGGGCAGGGCTGGATGATCGATTTCGACCGCAGCAGCCTGCGCATTCCCGCCACCCCATGGCGCGAACGCAACCTGGCGCGGCTGAAGCGTTCGCTGCTCAAGCTGCGCGGTGCGCGCAGCATCGACGCGGTCGAGAAGGATTTCGCACGACTGCGGCGCGCCTACGACGCGCGCTGGGAGCGGGGATTCTGATGGCCTGGGCGCTGCGATTCCACGGTGTCGGCAATGCCTCGGCGGTCGAACTGGGTTCGCCGATGGCCACCATCGAGCGCGACGGCGCGCCGTGGCTGAGCATCGACTGCGGCGGCGAAGGCCTGTCCGCCTACCTCGCGCACTACGGCGAGGCGCCCCGCGCGCTGTTCGTCACCCATGCGCACCTGGACCATGTCGCCGGTTTCGAGCGGCTGTTCGTTGCGGATTATTTCGATCCGTCGCGGCGCGGCAGGACGCGCCTGTACGTGCCGGCGACCGTGGTGCCGCTGCTGCACCAGCGCGTCGGCAGCTATCCGAATGCGCTCGCGGAAGGCGGCGCGAATTTCTGGGATGCCTTCCAGCTGGTGCCGGTGACCGAGGCGTTCTGGCACGACGGCGTGCGACTGGAGGTGTTCCCGGTGCGCCACCACTGGCCCGATACCGCCTACGGCCTGCGCCTGCGCGGCAGCCTGGTCTGGAGCGGCGACACCCGCCCGATCCCCGAGATGCTGGCCTGCTTCGCCGACGACGACGAGCTGGTCGCGCACGATTGCGCCCTGCACGGCAATCCCTCGCACAGCGGCATCGAGGATCTCGAACGCGAATACCCGCGCGAGCTGCTGGCGCGCTGCCTGCTCTACCACTATGCCAGCGCCGCGGATGGCGATGCCCTCGCCGCGCGCGGGCATCGCGTCGCGCGGCCTGGCGAAGTCGTGGCGCTGGGCGAGCCGAGGGCTGCGCGGGCGGATACCAAATGAATGCCGTGATGCGCCAAGCGGCGACTCCGCTCGACCTGCTCGGCCGCCCGCTGCGCGACCTGCGCCTGTCGGTGATCGACGCCTGCAACTACCGCTGCGGATACTGCATGCCCGCCGACAGGGTGCCGGACGACCACGGCCTGGACGCGGCCTCGCGCCTGTCCTTCGACGAGATCGAGACCCTGGTGCGCGCATTCGCGCGCCTGGGCATGCACAAGCTGCGCCTGACCGGCGGCGAGCCGCTGCTGCGCAGGCGCCTGCCGGAGCTGGTGGCGCGCCTTGCCGGTATTCCCGGCATCGACGACCTGGCCCTGACCAGCAACGGCTCGCTGCTCGCCCGCCAGGCGCATGCGCTGCACGCAGCCGGCCTGCGCCGCATCACCGTCAGCCTCGATGCGCTCGATCCGGCGCTGTTCCGGGAGCTGTCGGGCGGGCGCGGCGAGCTTGCCGACGTGCTTGCAGGCATCGCCGCCGCCGAGGATGCCGGCTTCGACCGCATCAAGTTCAACTGCGTGGTGCAACGCGGGGTCAACGACCACCAGGTGCTGCCGCTGCTCGAGCGGTTCCGTGGCAGCGGGCACATCGTGCGTTTCATCGAATACATGGACGTCGGTACCTGCAACGGCTGGGATCGTGCGCGCGTGGTGCCATCGGCCGAATTGCGCGACCGCATCCACGCCCGCTGGCCGCTGCGGGCGCTGGACGCCAACTACCGCGGCGAAGTCGCGACGCGCCACGCGTTCGAGGACGGCGCGGGCGAGGTCGGCTTCGTCAGCTCGGTCAGTTCGCCGTTCTGCGGCGACTGCCACCGCGCCCGGGTTTCGGCCGACGGCCGGCTCTACACCTGCCTGTTCGCGGGCGAAGGCACGCCGCTGAGGCCGCTGCTGGCTTCCGGGGAGGTCGCTGTCGCCGACTACGTGACCGCCCTGTGGGCGCGCCGCGCCGATCGCTACAGCGAGCTGCGCGAAACCGTGCATCCGCCTCGCAAGCGAGTGGAGATGTTCCTGGTCGGGGGGTGAGGGATGCGTCCGGGGTCCTTGTGGGAGCGACGGAAGTCGCGACGCCTCCAGTTCTCACGGGTCGCGACTTCCGTCGCTCCCACAGGGTTCGCGTCTCGCGCTAGTCGGGCCGCGCCGATTGCGGTGCGGACGGCTTCGCACATAATGACGGCATGAAGCAATCAGGAAACCGGCTGACCCACATCGACCCCAAGGGCCGCCCCGCCATGGTCGACGTCTCGGCCAAGGCGGCCACCGCGCGCGAAGCCACGGCCGAATGCCGCGTGCGCTTCCCCGCCGCCGTGGCCGTGCAGCTGCGCACCAGCGGGCTGAAAAGCGCCAAGGGCGGCATCATCGAGACCGCGATCGTGGCCGGGACCATGGCGGTCAAGCGCACCCACGAGCTGATCCCGTTCTGCCATCCGCTGCCGATCGACGGCGTTCGCATCGCCATCGACTGGCATGGCGAGCGTGAGCTGCGCATCGAGTGCGCGGTGAAAACCACCCATCGCACCGGCGTTGAGATGGAAGCGCTGACCGGCGCCACGGTCGCCGCGCTAACGGTCTACGACATGTGCAAGGCGCTGTCGCACGCGATTGTGCTGGGGCCGGCGAAGCTGCTGGCCAAGCGCGGCGGCAAGTCGGATCTCAAGTCGGATCTCAAGTCGGATCTTGGGAAGCAGCGTCGATGACGCGCGTCAACGCGCTGTATTTCGCCAGCCTGCGCGACGCGGCCGGGACGGCAGGCGAGCAGGTCGACACGGATGCGCGGACCCTGGGTGCGCTGTACCAGCAGCTGCAGGCGCGGCACGGATTCGCATTGCCGGCGCAGCAATTGCGGGTCGCAGTCGACGGTGCGTTCGCGAGCTGGGACGACGCGCCGCGCAATGGCGCCGAAGTGGCATTCATTCCGCCCGTCAGCGGAGGCTGAGTTGAATCGTTTCCAGCTCTCGGCCCAAGCCCTGGATGTCCCGGCGCTTCGCGGCAAACTGCAGCGGGAACAAGCCGGCGCGTTCGCCAGCTTCGAGGGCTGGGTGCGCAACCATAACGATGGCCGCAGCGTCGCGGGATTGCGTTACGAGGCATATGCGGCACTGGCCGCGACGGAGGGTGAGCGCATCCTCGCCGAGGCGGCGTCGTGCTTCGACATCGTCGATGCGCGCTGCGCGCACCGCGTCGGCGAACTGGCGATCGGCGACATGGCGGTCTGGGTAGGCGTCTCCGCCGCCCACCGCGACCCCGCCTTCGCCGCGTGCCGCTGGATCATCGACGAGGTCAAGGCGCACGTCCCGATATGGAAGCACGAGCGCTATGTCGACGGCGATGCCGGCTGGCAGCATCCCCAGGGCTAGCGTGGATCACGACGCCGGGATTGAATGGCTGAAGCGCGAAGGCCGTTTCAACAACCGTGAAATGATCGAAGGAAAGCCCCTTGGTAAGGGGTGCCCCGAAGGGGCGGGGATTGGGTACATATAGCCGGGGCCCACGATTTGCGAAGCAAATTGTGGGATTCATGTGCATCGCACATGAAGGGAGGCGGCCCCGCCGGCTGACCCCGGCACCCGCGTCGATCGATACCGCGCCAAGCAGCGCTTTCCGTTGC
>SWCD01023364.1_pt2 | contig 36775 bp, 32 predicted proteins | sample 4693011 | NCBI WGS metagenome assembly SWCD01 (sample SAMN10267278, study PRJNA491770) | bioreactor metagenome | isolation source: DHS bioreactor inoculated with marine | place: Japan: Omine Ridge, Nankai Trough
TCGGGCGGAGACGAGCGCATCTATTGCGATCCGGTCGGGATGCTTGGCGTTGTCTACAACCCTCAGACGCGCCGTGTCGGCTCTAGCCTGAAGCTGTGTATCGAGGATGCGGTGCAGGATCACCCGCTTTATGACCACAGCATCAACGAGGCCTATGGCAGCAAGTATTCCCTGTTTCATACGCGCGATGCGCGGGTTCGGCGCATGAATCCGTCCTTCTATCTCGATCTCGCGAATTTCCACGAGAATCGTTACTGGCCGCGCGAAGACAGTTTCGACATGCCCGAGGGCGGGCTCGAAGCGGTCTATGACGAGCTGATCAACACCGCCCGGCACAGCATAGGGGCGATCGCTGCGCGCTATGACTGCGCCATGCCCCTGTCAGGAGGGCGCGACAGCCGGCTGCTCGCGGCGTTTGCCGGGCCGCATATGCAGAATATCCGCCAGGTTTTTACCCATGTGACGAATTACGCTACGCGGATTGATGCTGAAATTGCCAAGCGTCTTGCAGCTGTGATGGAGGTCGAGCACGAGGTCCATGATCGCCGCACGCTACGTCCCGTGCCACGCCGGGTCCGGCGGAGCGAGCGATGCTTCCATCTGGCGGCAGGGGCAGTTTTGCCGCTGCCCAGTGAACTGGCGCGCGACGTCAATCATTGTCTCACACCGGGTTCGGTCGTGCTGCGTGGGCATCAGACCGACCTTCTACGCGCGGTCTTTGTGCGCAAGGCCGAGATATCCCATTGGAAGGATTTCCGGTGGCAGATCGAGAAACTGCTGATCGTGCCGCGCAACCATTTCAATGACGAGGTCTATACGCGGTTCATGCCGGAATTCATGGCCTGGCATCGCACCCTGTCGCCTGTGGCGCGGTCGCGCGCGGTGGATATGATGTTCCTTGAGGTCTATTACGCGTCTTCCCTCGGCATGACCTTTCCGGGCCTGCACCGTCATTTTTATATGTCGCCGTTCAACAGCCGTCGGATGATCGAACTGAGTCTCAGTATCGACGTGACCTATCGCATCGGCGCAAAGCCGGTGGATGATCTTCTCTATCGCATGAACCCGGATCTCTTGTCGGTGCCCTTCGACAACGAGATTTCGGCCGACTTGTCCAATATCGACGGCCCCTCACCGGCACGGGATTTGCGTGTCGCTGCCGCCGTGGCGCGTGCACCAGAGCAGGTCAGCGCCGAATCTGCGAGAAAACGCCGCGCGTGATGTTGGCTCGGCCGGGCTTGACCCTTGGGCGCGCCTCTACTAACTAGCCCTAGAGCGCGGGCGTTGTGTAATGGTAAGACCCTTGCCTTCCAAGCAAGAGACGCGGGTTCGATTCCCGCCGCCCGCTCCATTCTCTCCCATGCGAATAAGACCTGCGGCTGATCTGTCCACTTGACCCCGGCGTGATCGCCCGCCAAGAACCTTGGGCAAAGGATGAGGAATAGAAGTCTATGGTGCGCAGGGCCGAAAACGGGGCTGATCTGCTGGATCGCGAGAAATCGAAACATGTGGGCGCGTTGGCTGAACTTTGGCCATTCCTGCGTCCCTACCGCAAACTGCTGACGGCGGCGATTCTGGCGTTGGTTATCACCGCCAGTGTGGCCTTGATGCTTCCGCTCGCGGTGCGCCGCGTGGTGGACAATTTCAGTGCCGAGAATGGGGCCATCCTCGATCAGTATTTCGCCGCGGCGGTGCTGATTGCGGCGCTTTTGGCGGTCGGTACCGGGATGCGGTATCTGCTTGTGACCCGGTTGGGCGAACGCGTGGTCGCCGATATCCGCAAGGCCGTGTTCGACCGCGTGATCGGCATGAGCCCGGCCTTCTTCGAGCGGCTGATGACCGGCGAGGTGCTCAGCCGGATCACCACGGATACCACCCTCATTCTCTCGGTTATCGGGTCATCAGTCTCGATTGCTCTACGTAATTTGTTGATCCTGATTGGTGGCATGGGATTGATGATGCTGACCTCGGCAAAGCTGACGGGGCTGGTTCTTTTGATCGTACCGCTGGTGATCGTGCCCATTCTCACCCTAGGGCGGCGGATGCGCGTGCTGAGCCGCGAAAATCAGGACTGGATAGCGCAGAGTTCCGGCAATGCCTCCGAGGCGCTCTTGTCGGTGCAGACTGTGCAGGCCTTTACGCATGAGAGCGAGAGCCGGGCACGCTTTGCCGATGTGACGGAGCGCAGCCATGATGCCGCGCGCCGCCGGGTGAATACCCGCGCGCTGATGACTGTGATCGTGATTTTCCTCGTTTTCACCGGCATTGTCGGTGTGCTCTGGATCGGCGCGCGCGATGTACGCGCGGGCGGCATGACGGCGGGAAGCCTTGTGCAATTCGTCATCTATGCGGTGATGGTTGCGGGGGCAGTTGCGGCACTGTCGGAAATCTGGGGCGAGTTGCAGCGCGCGGCAGGTGCCACCGAGCGTCTGGTCGAACTCTTGCAGGCCGAAGACCCGGTGCGCGATCCTGCGGGCCCTCTGGCCGTGCCGCGCCCGGTGCGAGGCGAAATCGCCTTTGAGGACGTGCAATTCGCCTATCCGTCGCGTCCGGGTATCCCGGCGCTGGATCACGTGACCCTGACCATCCGCCCCGGCGAAACCGTGGCCCTTGTCGGTCCCTCGGGCGCGGGCAAGACCAGCGTCATTCAACTGATCCAGCGGTTCTATGATCCGGATGCGGGGCGCATCACTCTGGATGGGGTGGCACTCTCGGATATGGCGCGGCACGATTTCCGCCGCGATCTGGCGCTTGTGCCGCAGGACCCGGTGATCTTTGCCGCTTCGGCGCGCGACAACATCCGGTTTGGACGTCTCGACGCGACCGAGGCCGAGATCGAGGCGGCGGCGCACGCAGCCAACGCGCATGATTTCATCGCCCGTCTGCCTGATGGTTACGATACCTATGTCGGAGAGCGAGGTGTGATGCTGTCAGGTGGACAGAAACAGCGGATCGCAATTGCCCGCGCCATTTTGCGCGATGCGCCGGTTTTGCTGTTGGACGAGGCGACATCAGCGCTTGACGCCGAGAGTGAACGCGCAGTCCAGTCGGCGGTTGAGTCGATGGCCCGCACCCGAACAACGATCATCGTAGCGCACCGCCTAGCGACAGTTAAAAAGGCGGATCGTATCGTGGTGATGGATCAGGGCCGGATCGTGGCGCAGGGCACGCATGACAGCCTTGTGGCCGAGAATGGCCTCTATGCGCGGCTTGCGCGTTTGCAATTCACCGATGGAGAGGCGGCCTGAGCGGCGCGAAGCGCCTTCGTAATTCGTAAGTTGTGGTGGACCGCCTCGCAAACGCGTCCCGTTCAGGACCAATTCACCGATTACACCGGGCGGGAATGTGAGGCGGCCCCGCAGATCAGCCCTCAGAAGGACATGATCCGCGTCTCATCCGCCAGAAGGCGCGCGGCCACGGCAGGCGGTTTTGCGGCGCTGATCCCCTCGACCAAAGCTGTCGTATCTACGCCCTTGTTGGGCAGGTAGATGGCGCAGACCTCAACCGTGGCCCCAGCCTCGATGATCTTCTGCATCAGGCCTTGCGGGCTCATGCCCATGGGGGCCTGTGGCGCGGTGGCACTGGCCGGTGCCTCTTTGAGAGCCAAGTCTCCAGCGGGTCCGCAGAGCAACACATAAGAACTCGCCCCGGCCTGTATCGTCTGCATGGTTAGGACCATGCCCATCAGTTGGGTTTGCGGCTCTGCACTGGTCAGGATCGTAACCATCTTTTTGGAGTCTTCGGCGGTGGCGGGGTTTGTGAGGGTGGCCAGACCGAGCGCCGCTGCGGTGATGATTTCGCGCATGATTTCCTCTTTTCTAGCAAAGATGAATTCTGAATCCGTGTTTTCAGGGTCACCCTAGGCTGTGTGCAGGCCTATCGACCTTGATCTGGATCAATCACATTCGGAAAGAAGAATTTGAGGCAGCTTCAGAGAAAGCTGACAGACCCTCTGGGTTCGAAATTGCGCCAAATTCTGCGTCTTCACTGGGCTCGCTTTCGTGTCGAGATACCAAAACTGAGGGATTTCCCCCATTTTGTCAGCGCGACTGGCGGCATAATTATGTAACCTCATGCCTGAAACGGAGAGTACTAGATGTCGACACCACAGTCCTCGGACATGCGCCCCACGCCCGATCCCGCTGAAGATAATGCCTTTTTCCCCTCGCCCTATTCCCTGAGCCAGTTTACCGCGCCGGTGTCCGATCTGTCAGGGGCGGACTATCCTCGTCCCTATTCCGGGGGGCGCTGGAAGATTCTGGTGATCTGTGCAGATGAACGCTATTTGCGGATGGAGAATGGCACGATGTTTTCGACCGGAAATCATCCAGTCGAGACCCTCCTTCCGCTCTATCATCTTGATAAGGCCGGGTTTGGCTTCGATTTCGCGACGATTTCTGGTTATCCAGCCAAGTTTGAACTCTGGGCCATGCCGAGGCAGGACCCTGAGGTAATGGGCCTGTTCGCAAAATATGCCGAAGCCTTGAAAGCACCTATGAAATTGCGAGATGTCGTCGCAAAGGTGCTTGAGGGAGGGTCAGACTACATCGGGGTGTTTATCCCCGGTGGGCATGGTGCATTGATTGGTCTGCCCGAGAGTGCGGAGGTCAAGACCTTGCTTGAATGGGTTGCAGCCGAGGACAAGTTTCTGATCTCGCTGTGTCACGGCCCTGCTGCCTTTTTGGCCGTGGGCAAGGACAGCACGATCTACAAAGGCCGCAAGATCGTGGCCTTTCCGGATGCAATGGACGCGCAAACCCCCGAGATTGGCTATATGCCCGGGCATCTGACGTGGAAATTCGGAGAGGAATTGCAGGCCATCGGCTTTGAGATTCTCAACGAGGGTATTTCCGGTCAGGTCCACAAGGATGGTAAAATCCTGACCGGTGACAGCCCTTTGGCTGGTAATGGCTTGGGCAAACTGGCGGCGACGGAACTATTGGCTGAGGTGCACAAAAAGTGAGCCATGAGCCCGCGGATTCGGTTCTTTCAGTTCTTTTGCGACTGGAGGAGGCCACAACGCTTGAAGGGGTCTCGCAGGTTATCTGCGAGACCTGTGAACCGCTTGGGTATGACCGGGTGCTGCTGTTTTCGGCAGCTGCGCAGCGGGAGCAGATCGTGAGCAGGGTGTATTGGGTCAAAGGTGATTGGTTCGGTGATGGCAGCACAGTTGATGCCGAAACCTATCTCCAGAGATGCCCCATCACCCTCAATGTACTTAAGTTCAGCGCGCCGTTTTTCTGGACCAAGACGCCGAATGCCGAATATCGGGTTGTGCGCACCCCGAGCCTGTCGGGCACCAATGGGTTTCAGGTGCCGATTTACGGGCCGATTGGCTTGGAGGGTGCGGTGAGCTTTGGAGGCAGCCGCATCGACGCCTCTCGGCGGGTGCAACTTTTTTTGACCTTGTTGGCGGAGCAGGCCTTTCGGGTCAGCCGCGCTTTGATCGAAGGTGAGAGCCCCGAAACGGGCCCTCTGTCGACGCGCGAACGCGAGGTTCTGGCTTGGGTTGCGGCCGGGCGCCGAGGGGCCGAGATTGCCGGCACTCTGGGAATTTCTCAGAGGACGGTTGAAAATCACCTGCGTAACGCGCGCAATCGTTTGGCTGTCAAGACCACGGCACAGGCGGTGCAGGCGGCCATTCGGCTTGGTCAATTGGACGGGTTACCAGACTGAGCGACAGTTCACCTGTTCCCAAGCTTGGCGTGCTTTGATCAGGTGTCCCCATCGCCCAACCGTGCCAGAATCGCTGTAGTATCGAGCGTGCCGATTGCCCCGGCCACCCGTCCTCGTGGCTCGCTGAGCCGCGTGGCGATATAAGCCTCGGCGACAACACCGGGTGCCTGCCGCATCAGCACCGAGGCTGTCAGAAGCGTGGCGAGGCTTTCGGCATACCACCGCGCCTGCGCCTCTTCGGGCAATTTGGGAAAGCTCTGCATATGCGCCTTGAGGGCAGCGTCAAAGCGCCGGTCCTGCCCCGCGACGCTGGCCAGTTCCGTGCTCAACGCCTCGCCGGCCAAGGGCTCTTTGCGCAGAGTCCGCAGGATGTCGAGGCAGATGACATTGCCCGATCCTTCCCAGATCGAATTGAGCGGGGCTTCGCGATACAAGAGGGGCAGGGGGGTGTCTTCGACATAGCCCATGCCGCCCATGATCTCCATCGCCTCATAAACCACGCCGGGACAAAGCTTGTTGCCGAGGAATTTCGCAAGCGCTACGCCAAGCCGGGCAAACGCGCGCTCAGCGGCGCTGCGCCCGTCAAATGCTCGCGCCACATGTAGCCCAAGCGCTAGTGTGCCCTCCCAATCGAGTATGAGATCTGCCAGAACGGCGCGCATCAAGGGCTGGTCAATCAGTTGCTTTTGAAAGACGGACCGATTGCGCGTCCAATAGTGTGCGTGATCCAGTGCCGCGCGCATCAACCCTGCCGGGGCCATGGCCGTATCCAGTCGCGTGTGATGCACCATTTCGAGAATGGTGCGCAGCCCTGCGCCCTCGTCGCCCAAACGATAGGCAATTGCCCCGTTATACTCGATCTCCGCGGACGCATTGGCGCGGTTCCCAAGTTTATCCTTAAGGCGCTGAATCTGAATACCATTGCGCGCGTCGTCTAACCAACGGGGCACCAGAAAACAGGTCAACCCTTCAGGCGCTTGCGCCAGAGTCAGAAACCCATCCGACATCGGTGCGGAACAGAACCATTTATGCCCGATGAGGCGATAGGTATCACCCTCGGGCGTGGCGGTGGTGGTATTGGCGCGAATGTCCGATCCCCCCTGCTTTTCGGTCATTGCCATGCCGAGTGTGGCACCTGGCTTGCGCACGAGTGGCTTGGGAGCCGGGTCATAGGCACGGGCCGTGAGCTTGGGCACCCAGTCGGCAAAGAGCGCCTTGTCCGCCCGGAGTGCGGGCACAGCGGCATAGGTCATGGTCATTGGACAGCACACACCCGGCTCCACCTGAGAGGTGAGATAGACCAAAGCGGCATGGCTGGCATGACCGCCCTTTGCCCCCTCCCACGGAAGAGCCGCGTAGCCTGCGCTGATACCAACGCGCATGAGGTCGTGATAAGCGGGGTGAAAGAGCACCTCGTCCAATCTACGCCCGCCTGTATCAAAAAGCACGAGTTCCGGCGGGTGTCGATTGGCCGAGCGCCCTGCTGCGCGGAGGGCTTCTGTGCCGAACTTTGCGCCATAGGCCGCAAGCACTTCGGGATCTGCCCCTGCTGCCGTTGCATGGCTCTGCAAGCCCGGATCATTCGCCCAGAGATCGAGATCGCCCCGTGGCGCGGGCTGGTTGGTCACCTCATGGGTGCCGGGCATGTCCTTTGGCGGGCTGCCGTGCATCGGGCTCTCCTTTGGCGGGTATGCTAGAGCGTAGAGTTGTCTGGTGAAAGGGGATTCACAAAGCGTCCCGCCTGTGGCATGGTGCCGGAAACGCCCGATACGAGGCGGTATGAAGAGGCAGACCAGAGCATGACACCCCGCAGCCGCCCTTGGGGCCTTTTGATCTTTTTCCTAATTGCTTTTTTTCTGGGGGCGTACTTTACATTTGCGGCTGTGCAAGGGGACTACGGGCTGTTCCGCCGCGCGGAAATCGACGCGCAAAGTGTAGAGTTGCAGGCCCAGCTTGAGGCACTCAACGCTCGTGTGGCGCGGATGGAGAACCTGACCCGGCGGTTGTCGGATGGCTATCTTGACCTTGATCTATTGGATCAGCAGGCGCGCGACGTGCTTGGGTTGCTGCGCAGCGACGAGATCGTGATCCGCTGATCTGCGTCACGCCTCGGCCTTTTTCTCCCAACGACCGCCCGCTTCGGACCAGTATTGCGCGGCGCAGCCTGCGCCGGTCAGCGCTTTCCACTGACCGCGCGCCACCTGAACCGCTGCATCGTCATTGCCGTCAAAGAGGATGCAGACCCTTTCCATCGCCTGTACCTCTTCGGCACGCACCTCTGCCCCGTCGATTGCCATGAGGCAGGCCGCCCCGTTCGGACAAGCGCTTTCAGTTGTCAGCAAAACTGGCTGATCGGCATCTTGCAGCCCGCCAGCAATGCCATGCGGCAGAAACCCATCCTCTGGCCCCAGCCAGAGCCGCTCATCCAGCCAGGCAAGCCGCGCTGCATCCCGTCCCCGCACCACCACCCGCCAGCCCGCGCCCAAGGATTTCTCCAAGAGCATGGGCAGCGTTGCCTCAAGCGGTTGGCGCGTCAGATGATAGAAATAGGCGGCCCCCATCAACTCTCCTCGAGCATGTCCGCCACCAGTCGGTTGAGCGCCAGAACGCCCCAGCCGGTTGCGCCTTTGGGTGCATAGGTCGTGTCAGCCTTGACACTGGCCACGCCCGCGATGTCGAGATGAACCCATGGCATTCCCTCTTGTACGAAACGGTGAAGAAACTCGGCTGCCGTGATCGTGCCTGCGGGGCGTCCGGCGGAATTCTTTATATCGGCGATCTGGCCTTTGATCATATCGGCATAGCCCTGCCCAAGTGGCAAGCGCCACGCACCTTCGCCCTCGGTCTTGGCCGCACGCAGGAAGGCGTTGCAGAGCCCCTCGTCATTGCTCAGAACGGCGGCGTTCTCATGGCCCAAGGCCACGATGCAGGCTCCGGTAAGGGTTGCCAGATCAACCATGCCGCGCGGTTTGTAGGTTTCCTGCGCATACCAGAGCACATCTGCCAGCACGAGCCGCCCCTCGGCGTCGGTGTTGATTACCTCGATGGTGTCACCCTTCATCGAGGTCACAACATCGCCTGGACGGGTCGCACGATCCGACGGCATGTTTTCCACGATGCCTACGAGGCCCACGACGTTTGCCTTGGCCTTGCGCAGAGCCAGCGTACGCATGACACCAGCGACCACGCCGGCGCCGCCCATGTCCATCGTCATCTCTTCCATGCCCGCTGCCGGTTTCAGGCTGATACCGCCGGTGTCGAACACCACGCCCTTGCCGATCAGGGCCAGAGGAGCCTCGCCTTTTGGCCCGCCCAGCCATTCCATGATAGCCAGTTTTGACGGGCTGACGCTGCCGTGGCCGACTGACAAGAGCGCACCCATCCCCAGCTTCTCCATGTCCTTTTCTTCAAGAATGGTGATCTTGAGACCCAGATCCTTCATTGCGGAGATGCGATTGGCGAATTCGGTGGTGGTCAAGTGATTGGCAGGCTCATTGACGAGATCGCGGGTGAAGAACACACCCTCGGCGAGGGCCAAAGTGGGCGCAGCCTCGGCTTTGATTTCATCCGGTCTGCCGGTCATCAGCGTGACGGCGCCCGGTTCTTTGGGGCCGGTCTCGGATTTGGGCGGGGTCTTGTGCGGGGTGAATTCATAGGCACGCAAGAGCACACCCAACAGGACCTCGACCGGACGACGAAGCGCCGATCCTAGGATCAAAAGTGGCTTGTCTCCCTTAATACGTCCAAGATTGACGCCTGCGCGACGGCTCTCGGCGGAGCTGGCGCTGCGCGGCAGGATGACCACATCGACCGCCTCTGCCGCCATACCCGAGGGCCAGTTGATGGTGATCACGTCGCCCGGTTTCTTTTCGTTCAGGGCCGCCGCCTCGACTAGCCGCGCCAGGGCGCCGCGCGTCATGCGGTTGATCTTGCGCGCGCCTGCATCCAGCTTGCCTTCAGGGGGAATGATCACGGCGATACGACCGGGCGTTGTGGCGAGCGCCTCCAGGTCAGTTTCGGCAAAGACAACGGGCAGGGGTTGGGTCATCGGGGACTCTCCTTGGTTCGGCTAGCTCAAGACCTAGCGCGGCTCGTCGCCAATGACCAGTTAGCAGTTTTCCCCCGCAATCAATTCCGCTAGGTTGCCCGGCAAGACTGCTGCCACGGGGGATAAGTGTGACCAGATTCGACAGATACATGCTGTCGCAATTCATGGTTTTGTTCGGTTTCTTTGCGCTCGTTCTGGTTTCGATCTTCTGGATCAACAAGGCGGTGCGCATGTTCGACCGGCTGATCGGGGATGGCCAGCCCGCTTGGGTGTTTGTGGAATTCACGGCATTGACACTGCCGGGGGTGATCGGCGTCGTGCTGCCGATCGCGGCCTTTGCTTCCGCCGTTTACGTGGTCAACCGCCTGTCCAGCGAAAGCGAGCTGACAGTGATGCAGGCCACCGGCTATTCACCGTTGCGCTTGGCCCGCCCGGTTTTTGTGTTTGGCGTGATCGTCGCTTTGATGATGTCCCTCTTGGCGCATTTTCTCATTCCCACTAGTCTGAGCCAGTTGCGCTTGCGGCTGGACGAGGTGTCGCGCAACATCACGGCTAAATTGCTGAGCGAGGGCGAATTTCTGCATCCTGCCCCCGGCGTGACCTTTTATATCCGCGAGATCACGCTGTCAGGTGAATTGCGTGACGTGTTCCTTTCTGATCGGCGCGACCCAGAGGCACCTGTGACCTATACCTCGTCCCGCGCCTATCTGGTGCAAGAGGGGAGCGGTACGAGGCTGGTCATGGTGTCCGGTCTGGCCCAGAATATCCGCGCTGAGCAAAACCGGCTCTTCACGACCTATTTTGATGATTTTTCCTATGACATCAGCAGCCTTGTTCAGCGAGATGTGGTCAACCTCGATGAGGTGGCGTTTGCCAGCACGCTCGAGATGCTGCGAGACCCGGAGAGAGTTGCTGAGCGTACGGGCGTCAGTGTCGGGGCCGTGATGGCCCAGATGCATGGCCGCGTCACCGCGGCCCTTCTTTGTGTCATCGCAGCGCTGGTGGGATTCTGCACCCTGCTTGTGGGGGCGCATAGCCGGTTTGGCGTCTGGCGTCAGGTACTTCTGGCCTTTGGTCTTTTGGTGGGGCTCAAGATTGTTGAGAGTCTCGTCCTAGCGCCGGTTTTGGTCAGTGGGGCGCTCTGGCCGCTGCTATATCTTCCCGCGTTGATCGGGTTGGCGCTTTCGGGGCTATTGCTGACGCTGGCCAGCTATCCGGGCCTATGGCGGCGGCTGCGTCACAGGCGTCCTGCGGCGGAGGCGTCGACATGATACTCGAGCGTTATTTTGGCCGACGGTTCTTCATGAGCTTCATGGCGGTGACGATCACGATGATCGTGATCATGGGGCTGATTGACCTTATGGATGAGTTGGGCGATTTCCCTGAACTGGCCTTTGGGCAGGTGTTGGGCATCGTGCTGCTGAAACTGCCCGAAGCCTATTACGAGATCATTCCGCTCGTGATGATTCTTGCCTCGGTTGCACTTTTCCTGCGGTTGGCGCGCTCGTCCGAGATGGTGGTGTTGCGAGCCTCTGGGCGGTCCGCGCTGCGCGGACTGCTGGCCCCTGCGGCGGTGGCGCTTGCTATTGGCCTTTTAGGGCTGGCAGTGGGCAATCCGCTGGTGGCGGCCACCGCGAAACGACATCACGATCTGGTCAACAGCTACTCTGGTCGAACCTATTCTGATCTTGCCATTGCGTCGGAGGGGCTCTGGTTGCGGCAGGGGGGGACGGCAGGCCAGACGGTCATCTATGCTGCCCGGTCCAGCTCTGATCTGAGCACCCTGTATGGCCCCAGCTTTTACGACTTTGCCCCGGACGGCCAGCCCCTGCGACGTATCAGCGCCAATACGGCGCGGCTTGAGGCGGGGGCCTGGCTGTTGGAAGATGCCAAGATTTGGGACCTCGCCGAGAACATCAACCCCGAGGCAACGGCACGCCAAGAGGCGCAATTGAGCGTGCCCTCGGACCTGACCCAAGATCGCATTCTCGACAGTTTCGGCAGCCCGGAATACATCCCGATCTGGGAGTTGCCGAAGTTCATAGATCAACTGGAGGAGGCTGGATTTTCTGCGCGTCGCTATGCCATTTGGTTCCAGAGCGAATTGGCGCAGCCGGTCTTTCTGGTGGCGCTTGTTCTGATTTCGGCGGCACTGACCATGGGGCACACGCGCGGGGCCAATGTCGGGCTCTCGGTGCTGACGGCGGTTCTTTTGGGATTCGGCCTGCATTACGTGCGCAATTTCGCGCATATCTTGGGCGAGAACGGCCAGCTTCCGATCCTTCTGGCGGCCTGGGCACCGCCTGTGGCATCGCTCTTCATCGGTCTCGGTATCCTGCTGCATCTGGAGGACGGATGACCCGGTCTTTGCGCCTTCTCCTTGCTTTGCTGCTCTGTCTTGCACCCCCGCTTGCGGCGCAGGAACCGCCCTCTGATCCGGCGGTTCTGGTCGCGGATGATGTGCGTCTGACGGCGGACAACCGCCTGATTGCGACCGGCAATGTCGAAGCACTCTATCAGGGGCGCCGCCTCACGGCGCGCGAAATTGCCTATGACCACGACACCGGCCAGTTGGTGATCACCGGGCCGCTGACCCTGACGGATGTCGAGGGGGCGTTGGTCGTGGCTGACAGCGCCGAGCTTGACCGCGATCTGACCAATGGCATTCTGCGCGGGGCGCGGATCGTCATGCAGGATCAATTGCAACTGGCGGCGGTCGAGATGCGCCGCACCGATGCGCGATTCAACCAGCTTTACAAGACTGCCGTCACCTCTTGCCGCGTCTGTGACAACGGCCGTCCGCCACTCTGGCAAATCCGGGCACAGCGGGTGATCCATGACGAGCAGGAACGTCAGCTCTATTTTGACAACGCGCAGTTTCGCATTCTGAACACAACCGTTCTCTATCTGCCGCGTCTGCGCCTGCCTGATCCAACCGTTGATCGGTCACGCGGGTTTCTGACTCCTTCGCTGGTGAATTCGTCGCTTTTGGGCACCGGCATCCGCGTGCCTTACTTCATCCCGATTGGCGACAGCCGCGACCTGACGCTGGCACCGTTCCTTGCGACCAATTCCAAGCGGCTTGAGTTCCGCTATCGGCAGGCGTTTCGCAAGGGCGAGATCGAATTCAACGGTGCAGTGGCTGAAGATGATTTCAGCCCCGATCCAACCCGCGGCTATCTGTTCGGTGCGGGGCGGTTCGAATTGCCGCAGGATTTCACCCTGCGGTTCAATGTCGAACTGGCGAGCGACGATACGTTCTTGCTGGATCACGGGTTCTCCGACAAGGACCGCTTGATCAATGAGGTGTCGATCGAACGTGCGCGCCGTGACGAATATATCCGCGGTGCGATCACGCATTTCCAGTCGCGTCGCGTGGGCGAGAGCAACGCGACCTTGCCCACGTTTGCGGGTAATGCCGAATACGAACGCCGCTTCTTTCCGGCGCGTCTTGGGGGCGAGTTGCGCTTTGGCGCGGCGTTGCACAGCCATTACCGCAGCTCTGATTCGACGCTGGCCACGCTGGATCGTTTTGCCGATGGGCGCGATGTGACGCGGCTCACCAGCCGCGTGGACTGGTATCGCGGCTGGACCCTGCCGGCTGGCGTGCTGGCCAACCTTCAGACCGGGTTGATCGTCGATCATTTCGAGATTTCGCAAGCCGGTGTCACCGCCGCATCGCAGGCGACCGAACTGACCCCCACGCTCGCGCTGGAACTACGATGGCCGCTGCTCAAATCGACCCGCCATGCCGTGACCCATGTGATCGAGCCCGTGGCGCAATTGTCGTGGAGCGGCGGATCGAATCCCGATGTTCCGCTTGATGAGGCGACACTGATCGAGTTTGACGAGGGCAATCTTTTCAATCCCTCACGGTTCAATGCCCCCGACCGCCGCGAACGTGGGTACAGTGCCGCCTATGGGGTGAGCTATACCCGGTTTGATCCGGCGGGTTGGCAAGGGAGCCTTGCGTTGGGCCAAGTCTGGCGCGACGAGCGCTTGCTGGAGAGCGACGGTCTGACGCCCAGCTTTGCCAAGTCTTCGGGCTTGCGCGCCCGAGCCTCGGACCTCCTGATTGCCGGGCAGTTCCGCAATGCCACCGGCCTGACCGTCACAGCGCGGGGGCTGTTCGATGCCATGTTCGACACGACCAAGGCCGAGGCTCGCGCCAGTTGGCGCAATGATGACACAAACATTGCGGCCACTTATGTCTGGCTGTCGGCTGATCCCGCCGAAAACCGGCCCGCGAAAGTGTCCGAGTGGGCGATTGACGGCAGTTATCGTTTCGCGCAGCACTGGACCGGCCATGCCGAATGGCGATTTGATGCGGCGGCTGAGCGCAGCGTCCGCGCCGGCGCAGGGCTGACATATTCAAATGAATGCGTGGACGTCACGCTTTCGGTCTCGCGCCGGTTTACCTCTTCGACTATCCTTGAACCGGAAACCAACATCGGCTTTACGGTAGGGTTTAAGGGGTTCTCCTCCGCGACCCGTGACCCAAGCTTTACCCGGACTTGCAGGAACTGACCAGAATGACACCCATCCTCCGCCGCCTGACTGCCGCTCTGACCCTTGCCGTTGTCGGCGTAACGGGGTGGTCCCTGAGCGGGGGTATGGTGCAGGCGCAAAATCTGTTCTCGCCGCAAATCCATGTCAACGATCAGGCAATCACCGGCTATGAGTTGCAGCAGCGTGCGCGTCTTCTGACGCTGTTTCGCGCACCCGGCGACCCGCAGCGACTGGCGCGCGAGCAACTGATTGAGGAGCGCATCAAACTTGATGCGGCCCGGATTTCGGGGCTGGTGCTTGAGGAGGATATGGTGCGGGCCGGGATGGAAGAATTTGCTGGACGCGCCAATATGACTGCCGATCAGCTTATTACCGCACTAGGGCAGTCAGGTGTCTCGCAAGAGTCGTTCCGCGAATTCGTGCGCGCAGGGATCACATGGCGCGAGTTGACGCGCGCGCGCTTTGCCGCCCGTGTCTCTGTGAGCGAGGATGATCTGGAACGCGCGACGCGCGCTCTGACAGGTGGTGCTGCGGTGCGTGTGCTCTTGTCGGAAATCATCCTGCCCGTCACAAGTCTTGAGGACGCAGAGACCAAGCAAGCCTTGGCTGCCTCCATTGCCGAATCCGCCAGCGAAGGCGCATTCGCTGAGGCCGCACGCCGCTATTCCGCCGCGCCTTCTGCTGGACGGGGTGGGCGGATGAACTGGGTTGCGCTGTCGGAATTGCCCGCCGGGCTACGACCCATCGTTCTGGGGCTGGCCCCCGGCGAGGTATCTGATCCGCTGCCGCTCGATGGGGCCTTGGCGCTCTTTTACATGCGCGACATCGAGGAGACGACGGTGCCGACGCCCGAGTATTCCGCCATTGAATACGCGGCCTATTACATACCCGGTGGGCGCAGCGAAGCGGCTTTGCAGCGCGCGGCGCAGGTTAGGGCCGCGGTCGACACTTGCGATGATCTCTACGGTGTGGCCTATGGTCAGCCGCCCGAGGTGCTCGAGCGTGGGTCCAAGGCCCCCGAGGAAATTCCGCAGGATATCGCCATGGCGCTCGCCTCGCTTGATCCCGGTGAAAGCTCGACCAGCGTGACACGCGCCAATGGTCAAACGCTGGTGTTCCTGATGCTCTGTGGTCGCTCGCCCAAGGTGGATGGCGAGGCACCGTCGGTCGAGGATCTCTCGAACTTCATCCGCAACCAGCGGATCGAATCCTTTGCCAATGGTTATCTCGAACAATTGCGCGCCGAGGCGCGGATCGTCGAGAAGTGAGCACGCCAATCGCGCTCAGCTGCGGAGAGCCCGCGGGCATCGGACCCGAAATCGTGGCCGCCGCCTGGGATAGTCTGCGCGGCGCCCTGCCATTTTTCTTGATTGGTGACCCTGCGCATTTGCCCTCTGGCACGCCCATTGCGCGTATTACCGATCCCGCCGAAGTCTCGGAGGTTTGCGCCCATTCCTTGCCGGTGTTGGAGCATGGGTTTGAGGGGCCTCTGACGCTTGGCACACCGAACCCAACCCATGCGCGCGGTGTAATAGACGTGATCGCGCGCGGTGTTGACCTTGTGCAATCGGGCGCGGCACTGGCGCTCTGCACAGCCCCGATCCATAAGCAGGCGCTTCAGGATGGGGCGGGCTTCGGCTTTCCGGGGCACACCGAATATCTCGCGCATCTGGCAGGGGTGGACCGCGTGGTGATGATGCTGGCCTCGGATCAATTGCGCGTGGTGCCAACGACAATCCACATACCGCTTCTCAATGTGCCGCAGGCGCTGACGCCCGATCTGCTGGAAGAGACGATCCGCATCACCCATGCCGCCTTGATCCGCGATTTTGGCCTCAGCGCGCCGCGTTTGGCCATTGCGGGCCTTAACCCCCATGCCGGGGAGGGGGGCAAGATGGGGCGTGAAGAGATCGAGGTGATTGCGCCTGTTTTGGCCCGTCTGCGCACCGAGGGTCTGGACCTGCGAGGTCCGATGTCGGCGGATACGATGTTTCATGCTGCTGCCCGCGCCAATTATGACACCGCGATCTGCATGTATCACGATCAGGCGCTTATCCCGATCAAGACGCTGGATTTCGACCGGGGCGTCAATGTCACGCTCGGCCTGCCCTTTATCCGCACCTCGCCGGATCATGGCACGGCCTTGGATATCGCAGGGCAGGGGCGGGCCAATCCCACTTCTTTGATCGAGGCGCTGAAACTGGCGCAGATCATGGGTGAGGCACGCCGCAGATGAGTGCGCTCGACAACCTTCCGCCGCTGGCCAAGGTCATTGCGGCACATGGTCTTTCTGCCCGTAAATCCTTGGGTCAAAATTTCCTGCTCGATCTGAACCTTACCTCAAAAATCGCCCGGCAGGCCGGGGATCTGACCGCATGCGACGTGCTTGAAATCGGCCCCGGTCCCGGTGGATTGACCCGCGGGCTCTTGATGGAGGGCGCGCGTCATGTGCTCGCCATTGAGAAAGACGCGCGCTGTCTGCCTGCACTGCAAGAGATTGCCGAGGCGGCACCGGGCCGCCTCATGGTGCTCAATGCCGATGCGCTTGATCTGGACCCTCTGGCACATCTGACGCCGCCAATTCGCGTGGTGTCGAACCTGCCCTATAATGTCGGCACCGAATTGCTGGTTCGCTGGCTTACGCCGCCCGATTGGCCCCCCTTCTGGCAGTCGCTCACCCTCATGTTTCAGCGCGAAGTGGCCGAACGGATCGTGGCGCAACCGGGGGGCAAGGCCTATGGCCGTCTGGCCCTCTTGTCGCAATGGCGTGCGGTGCCGCGGATCGTGATGCACCTGCCGCCGGGCGCCTTTACCCCCCCGCCCAAGGTCTCGAGTGCGGTGGTGCATCTGACAGCATTATCCGAGCCGCGTTTCCCCGCTGACCCCAAGATATTGGAGCGCGTCGTCGCCCGCGCCTTCAACCAACGCCGCAAGATGCTGCGCGCGGCGCTCAAAGGGGCGGCACCGGATATAGAGGATCGGCTGTTGGCGGCGGGCATACAGCCCACGGACCGCGCCGAAACCGTAAGTCTCGAGCAGTTTTGCGCGCTCGCACGGGTCATGCCGGGCGGGGCAGAGGCTTGAGAACCCGAGGCTCTTGATCGCATACGCGCCAATTTCCCCCACGTAAAATTCCCTCTCGCAACCGAGGCGCGATTGGTGTATGAAATAGTTTAATGCTAAACTATATTTGCCAACAAGGAGTCGCCGCCTCATGGTTGCCCGGAAAAGCACAAAGAAACCAAACGTTTCAGCCGAAGATCTCAAGCAATATTACCGCGATATGCTGCTGATCCGGCGATTCGAGGAAAAGGCTGGCCAACTTTATGGCATGGGCCTGATCGGCGGCTTCTGCCACCTCTACATCGGTCAAGAGGCCGTCGTTGTCGGTCTTGAGGCCGCCGCCGAAGAAGGCGACCGCCGCATCACCACCTACCGCGACCACGGACACATGCTCGCCTGTGGCATGGACCCCAACGGCGTCATGGCCGAGCTTACGGGCCGCGAGGGCGGCTATAGCCGGGGCAAGGGCGGCTCGATGCACATGTTCTCGACCGAAAAGCGGTTTTACGGCGGTCATGGCATCGTGGGGGCCAACGTGCCCTTGGGCGCAGGTCTGGCATTTGCGGACAAATACCTTGGCAATGATCGCGTGACCTTCACCTATTTCGGCGACGGCGCGGCCAATCAGGGGCAAGTCTATGAGACGTTCAACATGGCCGCCCTCTGGCAGTTGCCGGTGATCTTCGTGATCGAGAACAACCAATACGCCATGGGCACGTCGCAGAAACGCTCGACCTCCAGCCCGGATATCTACACGCGCGGGCAGGCCTTTGGCATTCCAGGCGAGGCGGTCGATGGCATGGACGTGCTGGCCGTGAAAGAGGCGGGCGACAAGGCCGTCGCGCACTGCCGCTCGGGTGCTGGCCCCTACATTCTCGAGATCAAGACATATCGCTATCGCGGCCATTCCATGTCCGACCCCGCCAAATACCGCACCCGCGAAGAGGTGCAGAAAATGCGCGAGGAAAAGGACGCCATCGAACACGTGCGCGAATTGCTGGTGTCGGGCGGTCACGCTACCGAAGAGGACCTCAAGGCGATCGACAAAGAGATCAAGGATGTGGTGAACGCCAGTGCCGAGTTCGCCAAGGAAAGCCCTGAGCCCGCGCTCGAGGAGCTTTGGACCGATATTATTGCCGATGCGGCACCGCAGAACGCCTGAGGAGGAGAGACGACAATGGCAACCGAAATCCTGATGCCCGCCCTCTCGCCGACGATGGAAGAGGGCACGCTGGCCAAATGGCTGGTCAAGGAAGGCGACACCGTCAAGGCCGGTGACATCCTCGCCGAAATCGAAACAGACAAGGCCACGATGGAATTCGAGGCGGTCGATGAGGGCGTTATGGGCAAGATCCTGATCGCCGACGGCACCGAGGGGGTCAAGGTCAATACCCCCATCGCGGTAATGCTAGAGGACGGCGAGAGTGCCGATGACGTGGCAAGCGCGCCCGCCACCAAGACGGCAGAGGCAGCCCCCGCCGCCGCGCCCACGCCCGCCCCTGCAACCGCCAAAGCCCCCGAAGCACCGAAGGCCAACACCAGCCCGGACTGGCCCGAAGGCACAGAGATGCAGAGCATGACGGTGCGCGAAGCGCTCAATTCCGCCATGGCCGAGGAAATGCGCCGCGACGATACGGTCTTTGTCATGGGCGAGGAGGTGGCCGAATACCAAGGCGCCTACAAGATCACCCAGAACCTGCTCGAGGAATTCGGTGCCAAGCGGGTGATCGACACGCCGATCACCGAGCATGGCTTTGCCGGGATTGGGGTGGGGGCCTCTTGGGGGGGCTTGCGGCCTATCGTCGAATTCATGACCTGGAACTTTGCCATGCAGGCGATTGACCAGATCATCAACTCCGCCGCCAAGACCCTCTATATGTCGGGTGGCCAGATGGGCAGCCCCATCGTGTTCCGCGGCCCGAACGGCGCTGCCGCGCGCGTGGGCGCGCAGCACAGCCAAGATTACGCAGCATGGTACGCCCAGGTGCCCGGCCTGCGCGTGGTTCAGCCCTATTCCGCGGCGGATGCGAAGGGTCTGTTGAAAACCGCCATTCGTGATCCCAACCCGGTGGTATTCCTTGAAAACGAAATCCTCTACGGCCGCTCTTTCGAAGTGCCCAAGATGGACGATTTCACCATTCCTTTCGGCAAGGCCAAGATCTGGCGTGAGGGCACGGATGTGACAATCGTCAGCTTTGGCATCGGCATGACCTACGCGCTTGAGGCCGCCGACAAGTTGGCCGAGGATGGGATCAGCGCCGAGGTGATCGACCTGCGCACCCTGCGCCCGATGGATACGGATACGGTGATTGCGAGCGTGATGAAGACCAACCGTTGTGTGACGGTGGAAGAGGGCTGGCCGGTGGCCTCGATTGGCAACCATATCTCGTCGGTTCTTATGCAAAAGGCGTTCGACTATCTCGATGCGCCGGTCATCAATTGCACGGGCAAGGATGTGCCGATGCCCTATGCCGCCAATCTGGAAAAGCTGGCCCTGACGTCCACCCAAGAGGTGATCGACGCCGTGCGCCAAGTGACCTATCGCTGAGGGAGAGACGACAATGGCAACCGAAATTCTGATGCCCGCCCTCTCGCCCACGATGGAAGAGGGCACGCTGGCGAAATGGCTGGTCAAGGAAGGCGATACTGTTTCCGCCGGCGACCTCTTGGCCGAGATCGAGACCGACAAGGCCACGATGGAATTCGAGGCGGTGGACGAGGGCGTCGTTGGCAAGATCCTGGTGGCCGAGGGCACCGAAGGGGTCAAGGTCAACACGCCGATTGCGGTTATGCTGGACGAGGGCGAAAGTGCTGCGGATATTTCCAGTGCCCCGGCCAAGGCCGAGGCCCCGGCGGCCAAGCAAGCCGAAGCAGAAGCTGAAGCTGAAGCCGCACCGCAGGCTGCAAGTGCCGCCAAGCCCGCGCCCGCCGCGCCGAAATCTGGTGATGGAGCCCGGATCTTTGCTTCGCCGCTCGCCCGTCGCATCGCGGCGGACAAGGGCATTGATCTGGCCGGGATCACGGGGTCCGGACCGCACGGCCGGATCGTCAAGGCGGATGTCGAAGGAGCCAAGGCTGGCACGGCCCCTGCCGCAGCTGCCACAGAGGCCGCCGCACCCAAGTCCGCAGCGCCGGCCGCCGCAGCCCCCGCTGGCCCGTCGTCGGATGCCGTGGTGGCGATGTATCAGGGACGCGCCTATGAAGAGGTCAAGCTCGATGGGATGCGCAAGACCATTGCCGCGCGCCTGACCGAGGCCAAGCAGACCGTGCCGCATTTCTACCTGCGCCGCGAAATCCGTCTGGATGCGCTGATGAAATTCCGCGCCGAGTTGAACAAGCAGTTGGAGCCGCGTGGCGTCAAGCTCTCGGTGAACGATTTTATCATCAAGGCCTGCGCGCTCGCCCTTCAGGCGGTACCGGATGCCAATGCCGTCTGGGCCGGTGACAAGGTACTGCGCCTCAAACCTTCGGACGTGGCCGTCGCCGTGGCCATTGAAGGCGGGCTTTTCACCCCAGTGCTGAAGGATGCAGAGATGAAATCGCTCTCCGCCCTCTCGGCAGAAATGAAAGACCTCGCCAAACGCGCCCGCGACCGCAAGCTGGCACCGCAGGAGTATCAGGGCGGTACCTTTGCCATTTCCAACCTTGGCATGTTCGGGATCGAGAATTTCGATGCCGTGATCAACCCGCCGCACGGGGCGATCCTAGCCGTGGGTGCCGGTCTGAAAAAGCCGGTGGTAGGCAAGGATGGCGAATTGACCGTGGCTACGGTCATGTCGGTGACGCTCTCGGTCGATCACCGGGTGATCGACGGTGCGCTCGGTGCCGAGCTTTTGACGCAGATTGTCGAGAACCTCGAAAATCCGATGGTCATGCTGGCCTAAGGAACGACGCCCCGGCCCAAGGTCGGGGCGTGCCCTTGTTCAGCGGGTCAGGATCAGACGCCCGCCTGTGATCTCGATGCTGGCAAAGCGTTGCAGATAGTCCATCCCGAGCAATGATTGGCCCATGTCGCCCTCATTGACCACGGCGCGCAAATTTTCGTGGCGCACCGAACCAACGACGAGGTTCTCAAGCCGCACGGGCGCTGTGCGCACTTCACCATTGGCAGTATAGGCGCGGCCCAGATACGCGAGGCTCTTGGTGTCTATCCCGATCCGTTCGGCATCCTCCTGACTCAGCACGATCTGGCTGGCCCCGGTATCGACGACAAAGCGCACCGGCACGCCGGACACTTCTGCGGTCAGGTAGTAATGCCCGTCCGGCGCGCGCGGCAATTCGATCCGGTCGCCCGACACCACGCTCTGCATCGGGCGCACCGTCTGGCGAATATCCTCCCACAGACCGACCGCCGCCAGGGCCCCGACAAAAATCAGTCCCCAGATCAACGCCTGTTGCGCCAACTTTCCCAGTGAGGCACGGTTTTGCGCCACGAACCACACAACGAGCACGGATCCAAGGATCACGAGGTAAGTCAGTCTGGCGAAATCAAAATCTTGCATGGCCTGTATATAGGCGCTCAGCCTGCCAGACCAAAGCCACGCAAGCCGTCGAGGACGAATTGCACCGCTAAGGCCGCCAGCAGCATCCCCAAGAGCCGTGTCACCACGTTGATGCCCACCTTGCCAAGCGCGCGTTCCAAGAGGCCGGAGGTGAGAAACATAAAGAAAACCAGGGTGATAACCGACAGCATCACGCCGATGACCCAGATCAGCCCCTCGGCCCCCGGCTTTTGTCCAGCCAAGAGGATCACCGTCGCAATCGACCCCGGCCCGGCGATCAATGGGATGGCAATGGGAAAAATCGAGGGATCGTCGCCGTCTTCCTCCTCCGCCGCATCGGCCTGTCCCTTGCGCCGCTCTCCCCGCCGCTCAAAAAGCATGTCGAGGGCCGTGAGAAACAGCAGCAATCCACCCGCGATGCGAAAGGCCGGCATGGAAATGCCGATAAAACCCAGGACCGCCTCGCCCAAAGCCGCAAAGAGGATCAAGAGCAGTGCCGAGGTGACACAGGCGCGAATGGCAATCGCCCGTCGCCGCGCCGTGCTCATCCCTTGGGTCAGCGCCACGAAGAGCGGCGTCATCCCTATTGGGTCGATGATCACGAAGAGCGTGACAAAGGCCGTTATAAGAAACGTGGTGTCCATAAGGTCCTTGCACCATTTCCGGGGTGAAATGCCAAGGGCAAAGTCATTCTGGCAGCGCGCGTGTCATGATCGCGGCTGCCCGGCGCAGGGTTTCGGCCTCAGCCGTGAGATCCGCGTCCCACTCCGCAAGTTTAACCCGGCAGAGTGCCATCAACTGTACGCCGCTATCGGTAAAGGTGATGCGGCTTTGATTGCGCCGTATCGGATCTGGGCTGACAACGAGATACCCCAGACCGACCAGTGAGGCGGCTTGCTTTTGCGTGGCCTGTCTACTGATGCCCATACGCCGCGCCACATCGGATGCGGTGTTCTCACCACAGATGAGCGCAGCCAGAAATCCGAGTTGGGCAGGGCTGAGGGCGATGTCATGCTCTGTTTTCAATGCCTTGGCGAGATGTCGGGTCAAGCGTTCCTCGAACCCACGGGCCGCATGATAAAGGTCGAGGGTCAGACTATCGGGCATGTATGTTGTCAATTTAGTTGACATGGTGGGGTGCTGCTCTATATCGTCAATTACGTTGACAACAATGGAGCGTTCTCATGCCTCTTGCAACCGTCTTGCGTCTGAATGCGGCCTCTTGCCTGAGTTTTGGCCTGATTTTCCTTGCTGCACCGTGGACTGTGGCAGCGTTTCTCGGAACAGCCCCTGTCTGGTTGATCGTCAGTCTTGGGGTGGGGTTGATCGGGAACGGAGTCCTTTTATGGCTCAGCGTACGCGAAGCCCGTGCGCCCAAGCGCGCCGAAGTGCTGTTCTTTTGTCTCGGGGATCTGGGATGGGTTGTGATGACCCTCGCCCTCATCTTGACAGGGCTCTGGATCACTACGCCAGCCGGGCAGGGGGTGGCCTTGATCGTGGCCTTGGCCGTTGGGGCCATGGGGTGGATGCAGTGGCAGGCGTTACCGAGATAACCGGCTAGCGTTCCGCTGCTTCCAGCCGCTCCAACGCCTCCATCCAAAGGGTTTCGGCAAGGGATAGGCCATCCTCAATCTCGGCGTATTTCTTTTGCCATTGGGTCAGACCATGGATGTCGTCATAGATTGCAGGATCGGCCAGTTTTGCGGCGACCTTACACTCCATGTCCTGAAGTTTTGCGATGCGGTCCTCGCAGCGTTTCACATCCTGTCGCAGTTTGAGTATGGCATCGCGCGAAGGCTTCTTGGCCTTGATTTCCTTGGGCTTTTCAGCAGGCTTTTCGGTGTCAGAACCGCTGAGCAGCATGGCGCGATAGCTCTCCAGATCGCCCTCATAGGGGGCCACCGCGCCATCGCGCACCAGCCACAGTCGATCCGCCACCAGCCCCAGCAAATGCATGTCATGGCTGACCAGAATGATCGCGCCGGAATAGGCGGTCAACGCCTCGACCAGCGCTTCGCGGCTCTCGATGTCGAGGTGGTTGGTTGGTTCGTCAAGAATCAGCATGTGCGGTGCATCGAGCGTGGCCAGCATCAGCGAGAGCCGCGCCTTTTGACCGCCCGAAAGCTTGCCCACCAGCGTTTCCGCCTGCTCCGCGCCGATGCCAAAACCGCCCAAGCGTGCCCTCAGTTTGGCTGGGGCCTCTTCTGGGCGCAGGCGGCGGATGTGGTCGATCGGGGTTTCATCAAGGTGCAATTCCTCGACCTGATGCTGCGCGAAATACCCGACACGCATTTTCGACGCCTTGCGAATTTGCCCTTCAAGCGGTTCAAGTTTGCCTGCCAAGAGCTTGGAAAGCGTTGACTTTCCTTCACCATTGCGCCCCAAGAGCGCGATCCGGTCATCCTGATCAATCCGCAGGTTCAACCGTCGCAGCACCGGCACGCCGTCATAGCCGACCGATCCGCTCTCGATCCGCAGAATGGGCGGCGAGAGTTCTTCGGGCGTCGGAAAGGTAAAGCGTTTGAGCGCGGCTTCTTGCGGGGTCGTGATCGGCTTGAGCTTGGCGATCATCTTGAGGCGCGATTGCGCCTGCACGGCCTTGCTTGCCTTGGCGCGGAAGCGGTCGACAAAGCTCTGGAGATGTGCGCGGCGGGCTTCCTGTTTCTTGGCCTCCGACGCGGCAGCGGCAAGACGCGCAGCGCGGGTTTCCGCGAAAGTTTCGTAACCCCCTTGATAAAGCGTGAGTTTTTTATCCTCAAGATGCAGGATCGATCCCACAGCGCGGTTGAGAAGCCCGCGATCATGGCTGACGATCAGCACGGTATGCGGATAGCGCGCGAGGTAGGTTTCCAGCCACAGCGCCCCTTCGAGGTCGAGATAGTTGGTCGGGTCGGCAAGGAGCAAGAGGTCGGGCTGTGAAAAGAGAACGCCCGCGAGCGCCACACGCATCCGCCAGCCGCCGGAAAAGGCGGAGCAGGGCATGAGCTGTTCCTCGTCGTTGAATCCCAGCCCCTTGAGGATGCTGGCGGCGCGCGCCTCGGCGGACCAGGCGTCGATATCGGCCAGCCTCGTCTGGATCTCGGCGATCCTTGCGCCATCGGTCGAGCGCTCGGATTCTTCCATGAGTTCAGCGCGTTCCGTGTCATAGCTCAGAACGGTATTGAGGAGAGACACCTCATTCCCCGGCACCTCCTGCGCCACGCCGCCGATGCGCGCGCGCGAGGGCAGGCTTATGCTGCCGCCTTCCAGCGCCAGTTCGCCCCGGATGAGGCGAAAGAGGGTGGTCTTGCCCGTGCCATTGCGGCCCACGATGCCGACCTTGTGGCCATCGGGGATAGAGGCAGAGGCGTTTTCGATCAGGGTGCGGCCCGCGACCGAATAGGTGATATCATCTATGTGCAACATGGCCCCCGCATGCCGTATGTGTGCGCCGCCGTCAATCGCGGCTTTTCAAGGGGCGGTGCGCATGCTATCGGACCCGCGATCAAACGCGGTCGGGCAAGGGGCCGGGCCGGTGAAACCTACGGAAAAGAGGCTGAAATGGCTGTTGAACGCACGCTGAGCATTATCAAACCCGACGCGACCAAGCGCAACCTGACCGGCAAGATCAATGCCAAGTTCGAGGATGCAGGTCTGCGCATCGTTGCACAAAAGCGAATTCAATTGACGCCCGCGCAGGCAGGTGTTTTCTATGAAGTGCACAAAGAGCGCCCGTTCTACGGCGAATTGTGCGAGTTCATGGCTTCTGGTCCGGTTGTGGTGCAGGTTCTGGAAGGCGAGGGTGCCGTTGCCAAGAACCGCGAAGTCATGGGTGCGACCAACCCCAAGGATGCGGCCCCCGGCACGATCCGCGCGGAATTCGCCGAGTCGGTTGGTGAAAACTCGGTCCACGGTTCGGATGCTGCCGAAACCGCTGCAGTCGAGATCGCCTATTTCTTCTCGGGCCTCGAACTGGTCGGCTGATCTTGAAGTGATAGATTAGGAAAAGGCCGTATCCCATTGGGATGCGGCCTTTTTCTTTTCTCAGATGCTGGCGAAATCCTGGTAGACTGTCGCTGCGATTGGCTTGGGCTGCGGTCGTGGGGCCGCTTGAGGGGGCGCGGATTTGGCCCCTGACTTTGGGGGGGTGGCCTGTGGCATTGGACTGCTCCGTTGATGCTGGCATGGGTTGAGCACCCTGACCTTTGGTTATCCTTACAGTATCGGTAAGTTTCGCGGCGCAGCTAGGGTGCAATTATGGCAGAACTATGGCGAATCAGGCGCTTAGCTGATCCACCACGGTGACGCCGTAACCTTGAAAGCCGTCCATGGCGCTAAGGGCCTCGTTCAACCCAGACAATCCGATGCGTTTGGTGATCAGGCGGTCGGGGTCTAGGTGCCCGGCAGAGATCATGGCAAAGAGCGCGGCAAAGCGGTCCGCGCCCATGCCACGGGTGCCGTGGAGGGTGATTTGCCGGGAATAAACCAGCTCCAGCAGGGGCAGTTCGGGTGTCGCGTGGCGCCCGAGAGGCATGCCGATCTGCACATGCCGCCCAAGTTTACGAAGGCTTTTCAAGGAGTTGTGGAAGGTGTCGGTGATGCCGAGCGCGTCCAGAGACACATGCGCGCCGCCTTGGGTCAGGTCGCGCACGGCGGCCCCCACATCCGGGGCTTGGCTGGCATCAAGAGTAAGGGTTGCGCCGAGGGTTTTTGCGATGCGCAAGGCCTCGGGGTTGACGTCCACGGCCAGAACACGCGCGCCGATTGCCGCGCCGATCATGATGGCCGAGAGGCCCACGCCACCGCAACCGTGGACGCTAAGCCATTCACCTGGTTGAGTTTTTGCCCGATCTATCACGGCGCGAAAGGCCGTTGTGACGCGACAGCCCATGCCAGCGGCGGCGGCATAGCCCATCGTATCGGGCAGGCGCACAAGGTTGAAATCGGCGCGCGGGATGGCGAGGCGTTCAGCGAAAGCCCCCCATCCGGTAAAGCCGATGACCTGTTGATGATTGCAGATCGTGGGCTCGCCGCCCCGGCAATCGGGGCAGGTGCCGCAGCCCAGAATGAAGGGGGCCGTGACTCTGTCACCCACCGCGAAGGCCCGACATTCCGGCCCGATTTCAAGGACTTCGCCCGCGAATTCATGCCCCATGACATGCGGCAGGATGACATCGGGATCGGCCCCTTTCCACGCGTGATGGTCTGAGCGGCAGACGCCGCAGGCGCGCACGGCAATCACCGCGCCGTCGCGAGGACACTCGGGATCGGGCACTTCGGTGATTTCGGTGGGGGTATTGTAGCGGGTCAGGAGGGCAGCGCGCATCAGGCACCTATGGCTGAAATTTTGCGCAGCCTAGGGGCGGGTCTGGGGCGATGCAAGCCTGTAAGGTTTGTAAGGTTCTACACCTGATTTTGTAAGGTCCGGGAAGGGTCGGGGCCGCCACAGGGAGAAGCGACCCCAAGGTCAGGCGGATCAGGCGACCATCCGCTCGACCACCTCGCCGAAGGAGGAGGGTGTCGGGACGATGGTCACACCCGCCTCGGAGAGGATCTCGACCTTTTCCTGCGCTGATTCGCCGAAGGCGGACACGATGGCCCCGGCATGGCCCATGCGCCGCCCTTTGGGCGCCGAGAGACCCGCGATATAGGCCGCGACCGGTTTGGTCATGTGGTCGCGGATATAGGCGGCGGCTTCGGCCTCTTGCGGGCCGCCGATTTCGCCGACCATGACCACGGCGTCGGTCTCGGGGTCATTCTCGAAGAGTTCGAGAATGTCGCGGAAGGATGAGCCGTTGATCGGATCGCCGCCGATGCCCACGGAGGTGGACACACCGATGCCGCGCTCTTTCATCTGGGAGGCGGCCTCGTATCCGAGGGTGCCCGACCGCCCGATGATGCCCACGCGCCCCGGTTTGTAGATATGCGGCGGCATGAGACCGGCAAAGGCCTGACCGGGGGTGATGATGCCCGCGCAGTTGGGGCCGATGAGGCGCATGCGCTTTTCTGCCTTGTAGCGGCGCATGTAGCGTTTGACCTTGATCATGTCGCTGGCGGGGATGCCGTCGGCGATGCAGACGCAGGTGGTGATGCCCGCATCTGCCGCTTCCATGATGCTGTCGGCGGCAAAGGGGGGCGGGACGAAACAGATCACGAGATCGGCGCCGGTTTCGGCCACCGCCCCTTTGACGGTGTTGAAGACGGGCAGGCCGTTATGCTTGGTCCCGCCCTTGCCGGGGGTCACGCCGCCCACCACGTTGGTGCCGTGGTTGATCATGTCCTGCGTATGAAAGCTGCCGATGCGACCGGTGAGGCCGGTCACGAGCACGCGACTGTTCTTGTCGATGATAATGGCCATCATGCAGCTCCCTTGACGGTGGTTTTGGTGTCGGACCAGGCGCGGACCACCAGATCGGCGGCCTCGGCCAAGGTGTCGGCGGTCAGGATCGGCAGGCCGCTTTCCGCGATCAGTTTGCGGCCCTCTTCGACATTCGTGCCCGAGAGGCGCACGACGAGAGGCAGGGTGAGGTTCAATTCCCGCACCGCGCGGATGACGCCCTCGGCGATCCAGTCGCAGCGGTTGATGCCTGCGAAGATATTGACGAGAATCGCCTCGACATTGCGGTCGTTGAGCACGGCGTTGAAGGACATCAGCACCCGTTCCGGGCTGGCCCCGCCGCCCACGTCGAGAAAGTTGGCCGGTTCGCCCCCCGCCATCTTGATCATGTCGAGCGTGGCCATGGCGAGGCCTGCGCCGTTGACGATGCAGCCGATTTGCCCATCCAGGCCGATATAGTTGAGGCCACGGTCGCCTGCGAAGGTTTCACGCGGGTCTTCTTGGCTCTTGTCGCGCAGTTCCGAGATTTCGGGGCGACGGAAGAGGGCGTTGTCGTCAAAGCTGACCTTGGCATCCAGCGCCATGATCTCGCCCGAGGTGGTGACGACGAGCGGGTTGATTTCCACCATATTGGCGTCGGTTTCCTCCATCATTCGGTAACAGCCGATGATGGTTTTGACCGCTTGCGGGATGAGGGCGGCATCAAGGCCGAGGGAAAAGGCGATTTCGCGCGCCTGAAATGCCTGCATCCCCACCGCCGGATCGACCACCGAGCGAATGATCGATTCGGGCTCTTGCGCGGAAATCTCTTCGATTTCCATGCCGCCCTGACCGGAGGCCACAACGACGACGCGCTCTTCTTTGCGGTCCATCACGAAGGCCAGATAGATTTCCTGCGCGATGCTGGTGGCCTCTTCGACATAGAGGCGGCTGACCAATTTGCCTTGGGGGCCGGTTTGATGGGTCACGAGCATACGCCCGAGCATCCATTGCGCAGCCTCGGAAATTTCGGTCTCGTTCTTGCAGATCTTTACACCGCCCGCCTTGCCGCGCGCGCCGGAGTGGATCTGGGCCTTGACCACCCAGCGGTCGCCCGACAGTTCCGAGGCGCGGTAGACAGCCTGTTCGGGGCTATAGGCGATGCCGCCGCGCGGCACCTGCACGCCAAAGCGTTTCAAGAGTTCCTTGGCCTGGAATTCGTGGATGTCCATTTGTAGTCCTCCCTTTTCTGGTTGGCCTTATCAGGCTGGCCCTCAGCCTTTGGCGGCGATGGCGTCGGCGACGCTGATGACGTTGTTGGCCATGCGTTCGGAGGCCGCGTCGATCATCTTGCCATCAAGGCTGGCGGCCCCTTTGCCTTGGGCTTCGGCCTTGCGCAGTTCTTCGATGATGCGGCGGGCGCGGGTGACTTCGGCCTCGGGGGGCGAAAACACCTCGTTGGCGAGCGCGATCTGGCTGGGGTGGATCGCCCACTTGCCCTCGATCCCCAAGGTGGCGGCGCGTTTGGCCGAGAGCGTATAGCCGTCCGGGTCGGAGAAATCGCCGAACGGCCCGTCGATGGCGCGCAATCCGTAGGCGCGGCAGGCGACGGTCATGCGGCTGAGGGCGAAGTGCCATTGGTCGCCGGGGTAATCGGGGTTGAGGCCACCGATGACCACGGTTCGGGCGCGGTTGGAGGCGGCGTAATCGGCAACGCCGAAATGCAGCGCCTCGAGCCGTCCGGGGGCCGCGGCAATCGCCTCGACATTGGCCATGCCGAGGGCGGTTTCAATCAGCGCCTCAAGCCCGATCTGATGGGTGAAGCCCATCGCCGTCTCGATCTGGCTGACCATGGTCTCGACGGTGTAGAGATCGGCGGGCACGCCCACCTTGGGGACGAGGATCGTATCAAGGTGCTGGCCTGCCTGCTCCACGATCTCGACCACGTCGCGATACATGTAATGGGTGTCGAGCCCGTTGATGCGGATCGAGATGGTCTTGCCCTTGGCCTTCCAGTCTATGTCATTGAGCGCCTGGATGATATTGGCGCGGGCCTGCACCTTGTCCGGCGGGGCGACGGCATCTTCTAGGTCAAAGAAGATGTAATCGACGTCCGAGTCGGCCGCTTTGTCGATCATCGACGGGCTGGAGCCGGGAACGGCGAGTTCCGAGCGTTGCAGGCGTTGCTTTTTCAGCGGGTGAAGCGTGTAGCTCATTGAAATCCCCGATCAGGCGGCGCGGGCGGGTGCCAGCCGCGCCTGCATGGTGGGGGTGGAGGCGCGGAAATGTTCCTGTGCGGCGGCGATGCCGCAGCCCGGTTCGATCACCGCGCCAGCGTCGCGGAGCGCCATTTCAGCCGCCGAAATCGCCCCGCAGAGCATCACCGGGTTGAGCGAGCCCAAGTGACCGATGCGGAAAGCGCGTCCGGCCAGTTTGGCGAGGCCCGAGCCAAGCGAGGTCTGGTATTTGTGATAGGCGGTGGCGATCACGTCGCGGGCATCGACGCCCTCGGGCGCATAGATGGCCGACACGGTATCGGAGTGCCATTCCGCGCCATGGGCCACGAGGCGGCAGCCCTGCCATTCGGCAATGGCGGCGCGCACGCCGGTGGCCAAACGGTGATGCCGTTCCCAAACGCTCTCCATCCCTGCCGCGAGCAGCATGTCGAGCGAGCAGCGCAGCCCGCGCAGGAGCTGCGTGGCGGGGGTATAGGGGAAATAGCCGGTGTCGTTCAGCTTGATCATATCCTCGAAGCTGAAGTAGCAGCGCGGCATTTTGGCGCGCTTATGGGCCTCTAGTGCCTTGTCGCTGACGCCCAGAAGGCCCAGACCGGCGGGGAGCATGAAGCCCTTTTGCGAGCCTGCAACAGCGAGGTCGACGCCCCAATCCTCCATCTCGAATTCGATCGAGCCGATGGAGCTGACGCCATCGACGAAGAGGAGAGCGGGGTGGTTCACCGCATCCATGGCCGCACGAATGGCGGCGATGTTGGAGGTGACGCCAGTGGCGGTCTCGTTATGGGTGGCAAAGACGGCCTTGATCTTGTGCTCTTTGTCGGCGGCGAGTTTGGCGGCATAATCCTCGACCGGGACGCCCTTGCCCCAGTCCACCTCGCACAGATCGACATCGAGGCCCAAACGCTCGGCCATATCGACCCAAAGCATTGAAAACTGACCGAAACGCGACATGAGCACGCGATCGCCGGTGTTCAGCGTGTTGGAAATGGCCGCCTCCCAGGCGCCGGTGCCCGAGGTCGGATAGACGAAGACGCGGCCATGGGTCAGGCGGAACGCCTTTTTCAGATCCGACAGAAGGGGCAGGATGAAATCGCCGAAATCCGGCGCGCGCATATCCTCCATCGGGATATTCATCGCGCGGCGCACCTCGTCAGGCACATTGGTGGGTCCGGGAATAAAAAGATGGGAATGGCCGTTCATGTCTGTCCTCCTTCAGGCTTTGCCCTTTATGCGTGGGGCGTGGACGTGGCGTAATGCCCGCGCGCATGGAAAAGCGCGGCCATGCGGGGGGCGCATAGCCCTGGCGGGTAGGCGGGGGCTACCCGGTGGGGGCGCGGCGGTATGCCGTTGCATTCTGAAAAATCGTTTGATTTCAGAGCTTTCCTTGGTCTTGTATAAGGGGGCAGGAGGAGGAGACTGTGCGAGATATGATTGACGCGACCGTTGAGGACGCAGGATTGGACGTGCCCGAGGTGATCGTGGCCGACCGGCAGGCGATTGTCTGTCAGGGGTTGGGATCATTGGTGGCGCAGATTGCGGAGGTGCGTCTGGGCCCGTTCGCCACGGATCAGGCGAGCCTGCGCAAGGCGCTGGGCGAGCGACCGGGGCGGGTGATCCTCGTGCTGGGGGTGCGGCTCGCGGATGCTGATTTAGGTCGGGTGCTGGACATGCTGCGGCGCGACCATCCCCGCGTGATGGTGGTGGTCGTGGCCGAAGAGGCCGAGTTCGCGTTTATCCGCACGGCGGTGAAGGCGGGCGCGCATTCGGTCTGCATGATGGGGCAGGTTCTGACCAGCCTGCCGCGCGTTTTGGGCCATCTGGTCGAGGGGCACAGCATCCTGCCGGTGGAGATTCTCAAGCGGTTGATGGGCGAGCAGGGCGATTCCCTGACCCGGCGCGAGCATGAAATATTGGGGCTTTTGGTCGATGGGCTGACGAATTTCCAGATATCGGCGCGGCTGGGGCTGTCGGAGAATACGGTCAAGTATTACCTCAAGGCGATTTACCAGAAACTGGATGTGAATTCACGCGGTGGGGCCATCGCGAAATATGTGGCGGGGACGTATTAAGGGGGGTCTAGGGGTGTAAGCCGCGCGGAATCAAGGCGCGAAGCGCCGCCGCGCGATCGCTGGGCCGTCCCGCGGCCTAGCGATTTTGAGATGTAGCGCGTCTATTTGAGGTTATACGGACTTGGCAGGCATTAAGTGGCAGCCACTACCGTTGCATCGCTAGTCCCCGGCCCAGCGAGCGCGCGGCTCAATGCCTACGCGTTTAGTGTCCCCCATCCCCCCTCAATCCACCACCGTCACCAAATGCCAACGCAGGGCGTCATTAGGCACAGGATCGAAATGGGTCACGCGGTTGGAGAGCACCACCAGTTGCGTGACGTGAAAGGGGATGATCGTGCCAGAATTCATCGCCAGATATTCCTGCGCTTCGATATAGAGCGCGCGGCGGCGTTTGAAATCAAGCTCGGCGCGGGCGGTTTCGAGCAGTTGGTCGAATTTGGAATTGGTGTAAAAGGTCTCGTTCCATTTGGCGGTGGAGTGAAACGCCTCGTTCAGCGCCTGATCGGCGGGGCGCTCGCCCCAAGAGGTGCTGAAGGCGTCCTTTTTCATCCAGACGTTCGACCAATAGCCATCGGCGGCGGCGTTGATCAGGTTGACGCGGATGCCTGCGCGGGCCGCCTGTTCCTGAAACGCGACACCGATCACCGGCCAAGTGGGATCGAGGGCGGAGACATGCACATCGACATCGACTCCATCGGGATAGCCTGCCTCGGCGAGCAATTGGCGCGCACGCTCGGGGTTGGCGGGGCATTCCATTTCGGCGCGGTATTGGTCATTGGGGGCCACGGGCGTATCGCAGGAAATCACCCCGCCGCCATCCAGCGCCAGTTGCAGCATCTCTTCGCGGTCCACGGTCAGGTGCAGCGCCTCGCGCACGCGGGGGTCGTCAAAGGGCGGCACATCGGTGCGAAAGGCCAGCCCCATCCAGTTGCCGGTGGGAATCTCGAGCAGTTGATAGCGCAGCGATTTGTCGAGCGCGCGGCGCATCATCGGGGCGATGCCGCGTTCCATGTCGAGCTGTCCGCTGAGAAACGCCTGAAGCCGGGCCTGCGCATCGGGCACGCCGATCACCTCGATCCGCGCGAGGGCGGGGGGGCCTTCCCAATAGTCCTCATTGGCGGTGAGCACCGTGATTCCATCGGGATCGAATTTCTCGACCCGGAACGGCCCGGTGCCGATGCCGGTCTGGTCAATCGTGTCGCCTGAACCCTCGGGGATGATGCGCAGGCGCGGGTCCATCAATTGCAGCGGCAAGTCGGCAAAAGGCGCGTCGAGCTGCATCTCGACGCGGAGCGGGCCGGTGGCGGTGATACGGGTGATCATCTTGACCGCCGCGCGCGCCGGGCTGCCGTAATCGGGGTCGATGACGCGCTTGATCGAATAGACCACGTCGCCTGCGTCAAGCGCGCTGCCGTCGTGAAAGCGCACGCCATCGCGGATCTGAAAGGTCCAGAGCGTGCCATCGGCATTGGGGGTCCAGGAGGTGGCAAGATCGGGGGCAGGTTTGCCGCTGCGACCGGGGCGCACGAGGCGGCTCTGGATTTTCTCGATGATCTGGAGGACGCGCCCCTTGGAGGCGGGATCGAGGCTGGAATGGGCACCAAAGCCCACGTTATGCGCGTGGCGAAACGTGCCGGTGGGCGCAGCGCCAGCGGGGGCGGCGAGCATGAGGCACAGGATCATGAGCAGGATGGGCCGCATTGGTCTCTCTCCCGAGGTTGGGCGGAGTGTGGCAAGGGTGGGCGCGAAAATCAAACCTTTCGGGCGGTTTGGGCATCACGATTTGGGCGTGCGGCCTGCGGCGCAGGAAAGTTGAAATTTCCGCCTGCCAGTGCTTGACGGGCGCGCGGCCCCGGCATAGAAGCGCCACACGTCGGGGGCTGGCCCCCGGTGTTGCTGCGGGCGGTTGTAGCTCAGTTGGTTAGAGTACCGGCCTGTCACGCCGGGGGTCGCGGGTTCGAGCCCCGTCAACCGCGCCACCGCAGACATCAAAGGCCCCCGCGATTGCGGGGGCTTTTGTGTTTGGGGGTACTCCTGGAGCGGTCTGGAAATTCACGATTTTGGGATTGACGGGCGCGCGGGGGGCGCTTATGCAGCCTCCCACGCGCGGTTGTAGCTCAGTTGGTTAGAGTACCGGCCTGTCACGCCGGGGGTCGCGGGTTCGAGCCCCGTCAACCGCGCCACTTTCCCCCTTTATGCCTGACGGACCAGCCTTGGCGGATCACTCTGCGGCGGCGATGGATTGCTCTGCGAACTGCGGCATCACCTTGTCGATGAAGAGTTGCAGCGAGCGTTTCTGGCGCTCCATATCGAGGCCCATGGACGCGTAGTAGATGAAGGCATCGACGCCAAGCGCCTCGTATTGCCGGACCTTCTCGGCCACGGTGTCGGGGCTGCCGAAGGCGAGGTTTTCTTCGAGCATGGCGGGATCGGTGCGGGCGTTGCCCTCCAGCTCTGCCAGCGGGACGGGATCGGGGAAGCCGTTGACCACCTCGCCGCGTTTCATCATCAGGTTGCCGAATTGGCCCAGAACGCGGCGCAGGGCCGCGAGGGCGGCCTGACGGTCGTCTTCGGTTTCATAGACCGCCGTGTGGCGCATGAGCGCCCAGCGTCCATCATAGCGCCCGCCATTCCTGGCAATCGCGGCGTCGAGCCGGGCGCGGTAATTCTCGGCCTCGGAAAAGGGCATGGTGAGCGGCCAGCTCATGATGTCGCAGCCATGTTCCACGGCGTAGTCGAAGGTGATGGGGGCGCGGGCGGCGACCCAGATCGGCACCTCGGATTGCACCGGCTTGGGGCAGGAGGTGGCGGTGGGGAATTGCCAGTATTCGCCGTCATGGGCGTAATCGCCTGCCCAGAGGTTTTGCACTACGGGCAGCGATTCCTGCATGTAGCGCCAGCTATCGGGCTGAGCGAGGCCGGGCATCATGCGGTCAAACTCGCGCTGATAGGCGCCCGAGCCGATGCCGAATTCGAGCCGCCCGTCGCTGAGCAGATCAAGCATCGCGGCCTCACCGGCGAGGCGGATGGGATGCCAATAGGCGGCGTTGACCACGCCCACGCCCAGACGGATGCGGCTGGTATGCTCGCCCCACCATGTCAGGATCTGAAAGGGATTGGGGGCGATGGTCATTTCCAGTGCGTGATGCTCTGCCGCCCAGGCGATTTCAAAGCCGCCCGCCTCGGCCATTTGCACCATTTCGAGCGTGTGGTCGCGCAGCGCCTTCATATCCGCAGAAGGATCGAGCCGTTCAAGATTGATTGCGAGGTGGAATTTCATGCCGGTCTCCTGTGATCAGCGCATTTGAAAGGGGTTGGCCATGGGATCGTCGGACATGTTCATCCAGACGGTCTTGGGCCGTGTGTAATCGTAGAGCGCCTGAAAGCCGCTCTCGCGGCCATAGCCGCTGGATTTCGTACCGCCGAATTCGGCGATGGGGCTGATGGCGCGGTAGGTGTTGACCCAGACGATACCCGCGCGCACCGCGCGTGACATGCGCAGGGCGCGGGCGCTGTCGCGGGTAAAGATGCCTGCGGCCAGACCATGTTCGGAGCCATTGGCGAGGGTCAGCGCCTCGGCTTCGGTTTTGAAGCGCAGGACCGAGAGGACCGGGCCGAAAAGTTCGGTATCGACGATGCGCAGGTCGGGGGAGGGGCAATCGAGGATCGTGGGTTCAAAGAACATCTCGCCTACTGCCGCGCGTTTTCCGCCGCAGATCAGGCGCGCGCCCTGGGTCTGGGCATGAGCGACCTCGCGTTCGATATGATCCAGTTGCGCGCGGGTGCAAAGCGGGCCCATCTGGGTTGCCTCTTCCATGGGGTCCCCGATGCGGATGCTGCGGGCGATGGCGCTGAGGCGGGTGAGGAAATCATCGGCAATATCCTCGTGCACAATCAGGCGCGAGCCTGCGACGCAGCTTTGGCCAGAGGCGCCGAAGATGCCCGCAACCGCGCCGTTCACGGCACTTTCGATGTCGGCATCGTCAAAGACGAGAAAAGGGGATTTGCCGCCCAACTCAAGGCTCACCTGCGCGAAATTCTGGGTGGAGTTCGTGAGGACATGGCGCGCCGCGTTCGGCCCACCGGTGAAGCTGATCCTCGCCACAAGCGGATGCGAGGTGAGCACGCGACCGCAGGGGTCGCCGTGGCCGGTGACGATATTGACCACGCCGTCGGGGATGCCCGCCTCTGCAATCAGCCGCCCGAATTCGAGAATCACGGCGGGGGCGTGTTCCGAGGTCTTGAGCACGAGCGTATTGCCCGCGGCGAGGGCCGGGCCGAGTTTGACGGCGGTCAGGAAAAGCTGGCTGTTCCAAGGCACGATGGCCGCCACCACGCCCAAGGGTTCGCGGTGGGTGAAGACGAACATGTCGGGC
>SWCD01010630.1_pt1 | contig 36772 bp, 35 predicted proteins | sample 4693011 | NCBI WGS metagenome assembly SWCD01 (sample SAMN10267278, study PRJNA491770) | bioreactor metagenome | isolation source: DHS bioreactor inoculated with marine | place: Japan: Omine Ridge, Nankai Trough
CGTTCTTGTTCAATGCTTCGCCGATGGGGCCGGGAGTTCACATCCTCGTCGCCGCGATCCCCGCGATCCTGCTCGTTGCTGCTTTCGGCGGTCTCCAGGAGATAGCGATGTGGCGACCGCTGCGTCGCCGGGGAACGGGTCTGGTTTCTCTGATCGTGGTCTCGATCGGTCTCTCTTTCGTTATCCGATACGGGATCTTGATTGCTTTCAGTGGTTTGCCCCGCCCGTACCGGGACTATGCGATCCAGGATGACATTCAGATACTCGGCAGCACGACGGTGCCCAAGAATCTCGTCATCATTGCCTTCACCGTGATCGTCCTCGCCTTTGTCGGACTGTTCCTCACCCGTACCAAGCTCGGCACGGCGATGCGGGCCGTTGCGGACAATGCCGACCTCGCTGAGTCATCGGGTATCGACGTCTCCCGGGTCATCCTTGTCACCTGGGTTGGGGGAGCGGGTCTCGCTGCGCTCGGCGGTGTCATGTTCGGCATCTCTGAGCAGGTGCAGTGGGACATGGGCGCCAAGTTGCTCTTGCTCATCTTCTCTGCAGTCATTCTCGGGGGGCTGGGAACGGCGTTCGGTGCGATGGTCGGTGGATTCATCGTCGGTGTTGCCATTGAGATGAGCACCCTTGTCATCCCGGTCGAGTTCAAGACTGCGGTGGCGCTGGCGATACTCGTCGTCATGTTGCTGGTACGCCCGCACGGGCTGCTCGGGACGAAGGAGCGGATCGGCTGATGGACTGGGTCAAGATCCTCATTGATGCGGGCAGGGCAGCTGTGGGCGTTCCCGCCGCCGCCTACGCCATCTCTGCCATGGGTCTCAACCTGCAATTCGGTTACACCGGCCTCCTCAACTTCGGTCACGTGGGCTCGATGCTCGTCGGGGCATACGGCATGGCCATCACGGTCGACCGGGGCGGGTCGCTGTGGCTCGGGATCATCGTCGGCATCATCTTTGCCCTGATCCTGGGTCTGCTGCTCGGCATTCCAACCCTCCGGCTACGTGCCGACTATCTAGCGATCGTCACCATCGCCGCCGGCGAGATCCTGCGCTTGGTCGCTCGCTCGTCGTGGGCCGCACCGGTGACCAAGGGCATATTCGGCATCCAGCAATTTGCCGACGAGTTCTTCGATCTCAATCCGATCCCGACCGGGCTCTACGGTATCGGGCGGTTCCGCTTCGACGAGCGGACAGTTTGGGTGATGCTGCTCGGGTGGGGTCTGGTCGCCGTCATCGGCTTGTTCATGTGGAAGCTGACGAGAAGCCCCTGGGGCCGGGCGATACGTGCCATCCGCGAGGACGAGGATGCTGCGTTGAGTCTGGGCAAGAATGTCTTCAGCTACAAACTGCAGAGCCTCATGGTGGGTGGGGCCATCGGTGCCCTGTCCGGGATGTACCTGGCCATCGATCAGCAGAACGTCACGCCCGACACCTACCTGCCGCTGCTCACGTTCTATGCGTTCACCATCGTGATCCTGGGTGGGCCCGGGACCCTGCTGGGGCCGATCACGGGGTCGATGATCTTCTGGTTCTTGTTCGAGTTCCTCGATGGGGTGATGTCAGGGCTCATCGTCGAGATGGAAGTCTTTTCGATATTCGATGCGACCGATGTCGGGCCGATCCGATTCGGCCTGTTCGGCATCGGGTTGATGTGGCTGATGATCTTCCGGCCCCAAGGCGTTTTCGGGAAGCGAGAGGAGATGTTGATCGATGGCCAATAGCGCCCTCGCCTCCACGCCTCACGAACCGGGTGTCTCGAAACCGGATCCGATCATGGTCATCGATGATGTCCGCCGCTCGTTCGGCGGTCTCCGTGCGGTCGATGTCGATCACCTCGAGATCCAACGCGGAACCATCACATCGCTGATCGGACCCAATGGTGCAGGCAAGACCACCCTGTTCAACCTGCTGACCGGGTTCGACAATCCTGAGGAAGGCAGCTGGCATCTCAACGGCGGACCCCTGGTCGGGATCCCCTCGTTCCGGGTTGCCCGCAGGGGTGTGGTTCGCACCTTCCAGCTGACCAAGTCGCTGGCTCGGCTCACCGTTCTCGAGAACATGATGGTGGCCGCAAAGGACCAGGTCGGGGAGAGATTCTGGGGTGCGCTCTTCGGCCGCTGGCGTCACATCGAGGAAGCCAACGAAATCATCGCGATGGAGGCTCTGCACCGCTTTGGACTCGATCACATGCGTGATGAATACGCTGGGAGCCTCTCTGGTGGTCAACGCAAGCTTCTGGAAATGGCTCGGGCTCTCATGGTGGACCCCGACGTGATCATGCTCGACGAGCCGATGGCGGGCGTGAACCCGGCGCTCACCCAGACGCTGCTGACCCATATCTCCTCGCTGCGCGACGACGGCAAGACGGTGGTATTCGTCGAGCACGACATGGATGTCGTCCAGGAGATCAGCGACTGGGTCGTCGTTCTCAGCCAGGGCAGGGTCATCGCCGAAGGTCCGCCGAGTTCAATCGCCAGGAACCACGACGTCATCGACGCCTACCTCGGGCTCCAGCATGGAGAGAAGCCATGAGCGAGTTCTCCCCAATGCTCACGGCCGAACGAGTCGTTGCCGGGTACTTACCCGGTGTCGACATTCTCACCGGAGTGGACCTGACCCTGGGCGATGGTGAGCTGGTCGGCATCATCGGACCCAACGGCGCCGGCAAGTCGACGTTGGTCAAGGCGATCTTCGGCCTCGTCCCGGTCCGCGAGGGCATGGTGATTCTCGGCGGAGAGGACATCTCCAACCTCGCCGCCCACGAGCTCGTAGCGCGCGGTGTCGGGTACGTTCCGCAGCGGGACAATGTCTTTCCGACTCTCACCGTCGAGGAGAATCTGCGGATGGGCCTCTACCTGCGTCCCGAGGCCTGGGAAGAGCGGCTCGCTGCAGTTCACGCTCTCTTCCCTGTTCTCGCCGACCGATACTCGCAACGGGCCGGGTTGATGTCCGGTGGTGAGCGGCAGATGCTGGCGATGGGCCGGGCGCTGATGATGGACCCGCAAGTCATCCTGCTCGATGAGCCATCTGCCGGATTGTCGCCGGCCAACCAGGACCTCGTATTCGACACAGTTCGCCAGATCTGCGACAGCGGGGTGTCGATCATCATGGTCGAGCAAAACGCCAGACGGTGCCTGCAGATCTGCGACCGCGGCTATGTCCTCGATCAAGGCAAGAACGCCCACACCGGCCCCGGTCGCGAGCTCCTCCACGATCCCAAGGTGATCGATTTGTACCTGGGCACGCTCGGCCGAGCCGACTGAGAAAGCGCCCGAGTCGATTGCATCGCTGCCAACGAATCACGAAGTGATTCGGCCCTCTTGCCGAACATAAAAGGGGCCCGACTTGTGTCGGGCCCCTTTGGTTGCTTGTCGGCTTCCGGTTACGGGATGCTGACGGTTTCGTCCGTGTTGGCGTTGCCTTCGGCGTCGTAGGTGAACAGGTCGTATGCGCCTGCACCCGGTTCGCCTGCGTCGACGAAGTCGAGCGGACCACTGGCGCCGTCGTAGTCGATGTCGGCGCCTGCCTGCAGCAGAGCGTGACAGGCAGCGTACGACGAGCACTTCTCGCCACCACGTGTCACATCGTTGACGGCAGCTGCGATATCGACCGAGTTCGTCGACCCGGCAGCTTCGGCCGCAAGCACCAAGATGGTGGCGCAGTCAAAGCTGTGCGACGAGAAGATCGTCGGGGTGTCCGGTGCGAACGCGGCGAAGCGATCGGTGAACGTGGCTTCGCCGTCCGGCGGAGCGAGCGACGGATATGTTCCGCGCACGCCCTCGAGGACACCGAGATTGTTCGGGTCAATTGCGTCGGCTGTGACACTGTCCTTGAAGCCGTCTGCGACATACAGGGCAACGTCGGCGGGGCCGGCGCCTGCCTCGATGAGGGCCTGCACGAATGCGGCACCCTCAGCGAACGGGATCAGCGAGATCGCATCGACACCGGCAGCCGCAATCTGAGCCGCTTCAGCGTCAAAGCTGGTGCCGTTGCCGTCGAACTCGACGAAAGCGGCAACGGTGACACCGTTGGCTTCGAGCTGATCCTTGACGGCGTTGGCGAGACCACGACCGTACTCATCGCTCCGGAAAGCGATGGCAACGCTGGAGGCGCCACCGTCTGTGATCAGATCGGCGTGTACCTGACCCTGGAGGTTGTCCGGGGGAGCGGTGCGGAAGTAGTAGCCGCCGTCGTCATACGTGGTGAAGATCGCACCAGTATTGGACGGTGAGCACATCGGGATCTCGCTGCCGGTGATCCGGTCGATGACCGAAAGTGAGATTCCGGTCGCGGCTGGGCCGATGATGGCGTCAACCTCATCGTTGATTAGCTGCTCGACGGATGCCGATGCGACCTGCGGGTCGGTTCCGCTGTCGGTCGGGATCAGCCGGATACTTGTGTTGCCGGCTTCGAGCATCTCGGCGAAGGCCATGTTAACGGCCTCGGCGAGGGCATCGATGATCACCGAAAGGCCACCGGTCTGGGGTAGCACGTATCCGATGGTCAGTTCACCGTCGTAGAGGGCCTCGAAGCCGGCCGCTTCGGTGGTTTCAGTCATCGCCTCGGTAGTAGTTGTCGCCGGGGCTTCTGTTGTGGCGGGCGCCGCCGTTGTGGCAGGCGCCTCGGTTGCGGGTGCGGCCGTAGTCGCCGGTTCGTCGTCGCCACCACACGCTGCAACGAGCATGGCGAAAGCGACAAGAATCAGCAAGAAGCGGGACCGCTTCGTGATAGTCATGGTTGGTTACCTCCCAATTTGCGAGACGGTGTAGGCGTCCCGCGTGGCGGTGAGCATACCCGTACAATCTTCATGCTGCGCCATCGATTCCGAACAGAATGCGGATTCATGCCAATTGCTACCAATTCGCTGGACAAGGCGTATACGTGTGGCAGAATGCGATCACCAGAGAAGGGAGGTGGTCCAAACAATGTCTGAAAGTTCTAACGGGACCCTGGAGGTGGCCGAGCGCTAAGCGGCTACCCGTTGAGTAGCCGCTTTGTTGGTGGCGACTCCAACTCGGACCACCGGAACCCGGAGATCTGCGAATTGGTCCTATCGCAGCGGCCCCAGCCCATAGATGGCGAAGGCTGAGGATGCTCCGGGTTCTTCCGCGCCCGGACCCGGTGCAGCGACGTCGGTCAGAGCACTATGGTCCGATTCCGATGGCCTTTGTAAGCAGCGAAATAGGGCGACTCCGGACCGTGGTAGTCCACCGGCCGGGGATCGAGATCGCCAGGATCACCCCGGAGAACAAGGAAGCGCTGCTCTTCGACGACCTGTTGTGGCTCGAGCGAGCCCAAGAGGAGCACGATCGCTTCACTGCGATGATGACCGACCGGGGTATCGAGGTCCTCTATTTCGAGAACCTGTTGCGCGATGTCCTCGACATCGATGAGATCAAGGGCCAGATCATCGACGACATCATCACCCCGGCGCAATGTGGTGTGGGGGTTTCGACCCAGCTTCGTGCCAGCCTCCGCGAGGCCCATTGCGACCAGGTCGTTGATGTCTTGCTCGGAGGGCTCCTCGAGAGGGAACTCGTCGAATGGGGTCTCGATCCTCTGTTTGCGGATCTCGTCGCAGATCGTTTCCACTACGTGTTGCGTCCGCTGCCCAACCTCTTGTTCATGCGAGACAACGCGGCCTGGGTGAACAACGGCCTGGTATTGACCGTGCTGGCCACGCCTGCTCGCGAGCGCGAGTCGCTCTACATGCGGGAGATCTATCGGCATCATCCGCGCTTCAAGGATGTCTCGTTCCCCGTTTGGTACGGGTCAGGCGAGGATGATCACTATCCGGCAAGCATCGAGGGTGGCGATGTGCTGGTTCTCGCCGAGGACACGGTCATGATCGGGCTCGGGGAAAGGACAGCACCGGCTGCGGTGGAGCTATTGGCGCGTCGTCTCTTTGCGGAGTCGTCGGTGAAGAACATCATCGTCGTCCATCTCCGCCAAGCCCGGGCCGTCATGCATCTCGACACGGTCTTCACGATGGTCGACCGATCCATCTTCAACGTGTTTCCCGGTCTGCTCGAGCAGGTGGACGTCCATATCATCACCAGAGGATCGGGTGGCCTCGACGTCGCCAGAGCCGACGGGCTGGAGGATGCGCTTCGGCAGACTCTTGGTCTGGAGGAGATCACATTTGTCGTGACCGGCGGTGATGCGATCGGGCAGTTGCGCGAGCAATGGGACGATGGCAACAACACGCTTGCCATCGCCCCCGGCGTGGTAATCGCGTATCAGCGGAACCAGGAGACAAACCGCCGCTTGCGTGAAGCAGGGGTTGAGGTTCTCGAACTCGATGCCAGCGAGCTGTGCCGGGGTCGTGGCGGCAGCCGGTGTATGACCCAGCCGATCGAGCGCGATCGGTTGGCCTAGCGATGGAACAGATAGCAGTTCCCGGCCAGATCCGCGAGGCACTGCTGGCACACGCCCGCTTCTGTCATCCCGAAGAGGCCTGCGGGTTGCTTGCCGTGGATGCCCAAGGACAGCTACGGATGGCGTATGCAACAACCAACGCCGAGCGATCCCGGGTGCGATTCACCGTCTCACCGCAGGAGCACTTCGGTGCCATTAGGCACGCGGAGAGCCGGGGATGGTCGATTGGCGGTTCATTCCACTCGCACCCCGAGTCGGCTGCGTTCCCCTCGTCACGGGATGTCGAAGGCGCCCTGGATCCTGGCTGGCTGTACATCGTTATCGGGATGGGTAACGGCTTCCCAGAGATACGCGGGTTCCGGATCCGTGAGTACATGGTGGACGAAGTGACACTGCGGGAGGTTCCGTGAGCGAGCTACGTTCGGCCCACCTGACGACGTACGGACTGGTCGGTGTCGCCATGCACCTGGTCATCGGAGTGCTGATCGTTGCGTCGTTCTCCGTTATTTCGTCAGGGTGGCTGGTTACGCTCGTAGGAGCGTGGCTAGTCGCCGCGGGAGCCGGTGCGGTCCTGTGGCGCCGAACCGTGTGGATACCGCTGCTCGCATCCATCGTGCTGTCGGCGGTCTGGATGATTGTGTTTTTCGGGAGTAGGTGACGGAATGCAATTGGACGTGTTGGGTAGCTCGGGGACATTCCCTGTCCCGGATCGCCCTGCCTCGGGTTACCTGGTCAGCAACCTATCCACTCATATCCTTTGTGACATCGGCTTTGGCGTCTTCGCGGAACTGCTCCGCCGCATGTCCCCCGAGCGGCTTGATGCGGTGGTTCTGTCGCATCGGCACCCTGATCACTGCGCCGACTTTCTTGCGCTGCATCATGCCCTTGCGTATGGGCCGTATGCAGTACGCGGGCTCCCGGTCTACGCCGCTCCCGGTGTCGCCGATCGGATCGCTGATTTTCTGGGTGCGGGAGAGGGGCACGTGTTGTTTGAGACATTCGACTTCCACGAGGTGGGGGCGGACAACCACGTGACGATCGGCTCCATCGACCTCAGGTTTGCGGTCACGGCCCATTCGGTGCCCACAGTGGCAACCAGATTCGAGGCGGGGGGTAGGGCCCTTGTGTATTCGGCCGACACCGGTCCCGGCGGCGGATTCCCCGAGCTCTGCCGTGGCGCTTCGGTGGTGCTGGCGGAGGCGTCGATCCCGGGCGAGCGGGATGATCACCAGTTCGCCCACCACCTGACGGCTGCTGAAGCCGGCGAGATAGCCAGGCAGGCGCAAGCCGAGATGCTGATTCTGACCCACCTGCGTCCTAGCCTGGACACAGAGCGGTCGGCAGCCGAAGCCGGTGAGGCATTTGGGGGTAGGGTCGCGATTGCTTCCCCCGGTGACGTTTATCAAACATGACGAGAGGTCCAACAATGAGGGATGACCGCAAGGTCGATGAGTTGCGTCCGGTGGTTCTACACCGTGGCTACACGGAGATGACACCGGGCTCGGTGCTGGTGGAGATGGGTAAGACCCGGGTGCTCTGCACCGTCTCGATCGAACAGGATGTGCCACCGTGGATGCGCGGCACCGGCAAGGGTTGGGTCACGGCCGAGTACTCGATGCTGCCCGGCTCGAGTCGGGAGCGCGTCTCACGTCGTTCCATCAGCGGAGGTCGGACCAAGGAGATCCAACGGCTCATCGGTCGCTCCCTGCGAGCCGCAGTGGATGAGGAAGCCATGGGAGAGATGATGGCCCGGATCGACTGCGACGTTCTCCAGGCCGACGGAGGGACGCGAACGGCGTCTATCACCGGTGCTTGGGTTGCGCTGGCGGATGCATTCGACAAACTGATTGAGGACGGAGTCCTAGAGAAGTCCCCGATTGCCCAGCACATTGCCGCGGTCTCTGTCGGGGTTGTCGGTGGCGAAGTTCTGCTCGATCTCGAGTACAGCGAAGACGTTGCGGCCGACACTGACTGCAACGTTGTGATGACCGGCGACGGCGAATTTGTTGAGGTGCAAGGCACCGCCGAGGGAGTGGCGTTTGACCGCGACGAGCTGAATCGGATGCTCGATCTTGCCTCGGCCGGGATTGCGCAGCTGGTCGAGTATCAGAAGGGCTCGAGGGCATAGATGGAGCTGTCACGTGTCGTGATCGCATCGAAGAACGAGCACAAGATCATCGAGATCATGGATGTGCTCGAATCAACCGGCCTGGACGTCACCTTGGTGCGCGACGCCGAATGGCCCGATGTTGAAGAGACGGAGCCCACGCTCGAGGGCAATGCCCTGCTGAAGGCTCGGGAAGTGCGTGCTGCAACCGGGTTTGCGGTGATCGCCGACGACACGGGGCTGGAGGTCGATGCTCTTGGCGGAGCGCCCGGTGTTATCTCGGCTCGCTATGCGGGCGCCAACGCGACCTATGACGACAACGTCACGAAGCTGCTCGACGAGATGAGCGGGATCGCGGATCGGGCGGCCCAGTTCCGCACTGTGATGGTGTTGATCGACGACGAGGGTGAGGAGACCATTGTCGAGGGGATAATGGAGGGTGAGATCACCCGCATGCGCCGGGGGGATAACGGCTTCGGTTACGACCCGGTGTTCGAGGTGGGGAATCGCACCTTCGCCGAGATGACCACGCCCGAGAAGAACGAGATTTCACATCGGGCTCGGGCATTGCGAGCGCTGGCCGAGGTTTTGTCAGACTCAGGGCGTATCCTGGATGAAGGTGCCGAAAAGGAGTAATCGTGGCGCGACCCATGTGTGAGAGTTGCGGGATGCCCCTGAAGGATGCAGTCAAGGGAACCGAGCCCGACGGAGGCAAGAACGACCGCTACTGCATGTACTGCTACGCCGACGGTGTGTTCACTGCACCCGACGCGACAGTCGAGGACATGCGGCAGTATTCGATCAAGGGAATGACCGACAAGGGCTGGCCGAAGTTCCTGGCCACCTTCCTCACCAAGAACACGAACAAGCTGCCGCGGTGGCAGAAGTCAGATACATCTGTTCCATGAGGATTGGTTTGTGACGCTTCCACAGTTCCTCTCGATCATCACGATCGGGGCAGCAGATCTGCCCGCGCTGCGCGAGTTCTATCGGGGTTGGGGTTGGCGGGAGACCGCGGAGAGCACAGAAGGGTGGTGTGCCTTCGATGTCGGCGGGTGCTTGCTGTCGATCTACCCGGTTGACCTGCTCGGTGATGAGGCAGCTCCGGACGAGCAAGCGTGTGGTCCCGGTTGGCGGGGTATCACCTTTGCTATCAACTTCTCCGATGAGGCTTCGCTGCGGGCGGCGTTTGACGCGGCTCTAGAGGCCGGGGCGAGTCTCGTTACCGGCTTGACTACTCGGGCGTGGGGTGGCACGAGCGGTTACGTCGCCGACCCGGAGGGCAATCGCTGGGAGTTGGCGACAGGGGGACCAAACCCAGTCCCGTCCTGAGCTAAATCCACACATATCGCCGAATCCTCAATAGCCTGTTGCGGGTGATGCAATTCGATTGTCTCTCAAGTCGGTTCACCATGTGCCGACAGTACGCGAACAACGGATTGGTACGGCAGACCCCCGGCCAACAACCGGGGCCACATCAAGGAAAGCTGCGATGACGCTGCTTGCAGTAAAGCCCGAGATTCCCCAACCAGACATCGGCTCCGTCCTGGACGTTCTGGCTCACCACCGGCCGATCGAATTCGATTGCTCTGCGTCGCCGGTGAGCACCGACCCATTTGAGGTCGATACGCGTCGCGATCTAGAAGAACGTCTGGAGAAGCGGTATCCCTTCCAGCCCCGGATGTATCCGGTAGAGGACAAGGAGCGGATCGCTGTTGGCATCATGCTGGTGGGTGGCCCGCCCATCTCTGGTGAGGGCGACTCGATGCGACACGCGCTTCAGGATCTCCTCGCCAATGCAGTGTCCTACATCGGCGAGTGGGAACGGTCATTGCGGTTTGGTGCTGAGCATCAGAAGTATTGGGGCTGGGTCTACCGCCTACTCCTGGCCGGTGACGAAGATCACATCCTGGCGACGCTGCTCGACGAAGAAGTCGAGTAGATCCGAAGGCTGCCGGCTGCTCAGCCGTTGATTTCGGCGATCAGGCCCTTCGGAGACAGCAGGCCGTAGTCGAATACGAATGCCGAGCCTTCGTTCATCGTGATTACTGCTCGTTTCATCATGCCCTTCTTCGCTTGTTCCGCCTTTGCGATCTCTGCGCGGGGTAGCCGGATCATGAACTCAGTATCGGTGTCGTGCAGATATGCAACGTGACCGCCGCTTGCTGCCAGTGATGTGGCAGCTCCAAGAAGCCCTTTGAGAACCTCCTTGTTCGATGAGTCATAGAGGGCATCGAACCGAACCTCGCTGTCATCGACACTCAGCTTGCCGGTGATGCGTCCGCCCTCGGCCGGCAGGTAGTTGATTGTCCACGTCTTGCTCATGGTGCCCTCCGATTGATGGTCTCTCCGACCACTATGGCATCCGTGTGCGCCCGATGCGATCAACGATGGAGGGGTGGATACTTGGTGCGGGCGAAGGGACTCGAACCCCCACGAGCATTAGCTCACCAGGACCTAAACCTGGCGCGTCTTCCATTTCCGCCACGCCCGCGTAATCGCCTCCACCACAAGCGATTTCACGGTGGAGGCGGTTGGTGGGTCGCCTGGGAATCGAACCCAGAACCTACGGATTAAGAGTCCGGTGCTCTGCCTGATTGAGCTAGCGACCCGGAGCGAGTGTAGCAACGCTCCGACGTGTCCGATCCCTTGCGTACTCAATCCATGCCATGGTCGTGTGCCACATGTCGGTTGATCGGCACACACGCACCCGGCACACACCGTGTTGCAGACGATTCTTGCGGTGCCCGGTCCCCCCGGGCTTGAGATAGGTCTTGGTGCATCGCGCGGTAGGGAGGCCAAGTTCCCGGCGCCAGAATTGTCTCGCCTCCGGCTCGATGTTGCCGTCATGCAGGTGAAGATTGAGCCGGAACTCTGCATCGGCGGCGAGGTAGCTACGAACCCAACTGATGAAGAGCCGAAGCAGAGCCGGGTCGGTGTTGGCGAGTGTCAGGTCGCTCTGGGTTTTGGAGCCCTCTGCCCAATAGAGCGCAACACCTGCAGCGAACAGTGGGTCGGCAAAGAGGGGCTCGGCCGCCACGTACGACAACCGCCGAAGCTCATTGACCTCGGCTCGCCTCATCGGCTGGGTATCGCGCGGCACTCCAGGTTGCGAGTAACCGCGTTGTCGGATTGCCGCGATCTGGCCGGCGGTCAGCTCGACGTCCCGACACCAGTTGGAGAGCGTTGACTTCGCCATCGGGATGATCTTGCGGATCTCGCTCTGCATCAGTCCGAGTCGGCGAAGATCCCTTCCCAGCTCACGTCGTGCAGAACGATGGAGCTCATCCCACGCTCTCGCTTGCCGGCGAAGAATGTCTGGAATCTCTGGCTTCATCCATCGAAAGTATCCGATGGGTATGACACGGGGCCGAGACGTGCCAGAATGTCGCCGCCACGGGTTGTAGCGCAGTTTGGTAGCGCACCTGCTTTGGGAGCAGGGGGTCGCCGGTTCAAATCCGGCCAGCCCGACGAGAAGAATCCCCAGCGAACACTGGGGATTCTTTCGGTTGCCGGCTCGAGTGACCTACCAGGTAGGGCCCAGTGTGCCGGGAATGTGCCGGGAAGGATCCGGAACTAGCGGGTAGTCCTCTCCAACACCGATCGTCCAGAGATCTATCCGCCGGCCATCCCAGCGACGTCGACCCCAGAACAACGCGTTCTCCTCGGCAGGTCTAATCCACTCGGAGGTGCCGAGGGTACCGGCCACCAGCTTCTCCTCGTAGTGCAAGTCCCGATCGAAATTGGGCTGAGTCTTGGCGTTCCAGTGGAAGTAGCACAAGCCCCCGTAGCCAGGTGGTTGGACACAATCGCCGAATTCGGTGGTCGTTGCGCACGTGAGCCCCTCAGACATGAGCAATCTCCCAGACCTGCACTGCCTCGTCGACATGCGCCGCAATCTCTTCAGCGTGCGCTTCAGTGGCGTGTTGATAGCGCAAGGAAGCTTCAACGGTGGAGTGCCCCATCGCACGTTGCAGCGCCCGCGGCGGGACCCCACTATCGGCAAACAGGGTCCCCGCATGATGACGGAGATCATGGAACCGGACAGCCTCGAGCCCGGTCGCCCGTTGCGCTGGTTTCCAAACGCGGCGACGGAAGTTGTGGCGATCTAGCGGGCCTCCATTCGGGGACGTAAATACAAAGGCATCCGGTGCAACAACTCCGTAGATCTCTAGATACTCAACGAGGACCTTCATCACAGTTTTGGACACGCGAATCGTCCGCACCCCAGCGTCGGTCTTCGGAGCCCGAATCTCGAGTCCGGAGTCGCCCTTTGCGAGTTGCTGTTCAACTCGGATGGTCATGTGAAGAGGGTCTATGTGGCGCCTCTCGAGTCCAGCCAACTCTCCGAACCGAAGACCGGCGAAGGCAGCCGTCGTCACCATGGCGAGGTAGCGATGCGGTACCGCTCCGATAAGCCGCATCACGTCATCGGTAGTAGGCGATACCGTCTCGGCGCTCTTCTCACTACCTGCTCCCTTGATCGTGCAGGGATTGCGCGGGATGACGAGGTCCTCTGTCGCCGTCCGCATGATCTGGCTGAGGAGCCGATACACCTTGGCAACGGTCGGCTGGCCGCAGCCCGAATGCTTGAGCAGATTTCCATGCCACTGCCGGATGTCGGCTGGCGTCAAAGAGCGCAGCTGCCGTGATCCAAGGGCCGGCAAGATGTGATTGCGCAGGAAGCCTTCGTACAGCCTCCGCGTCGTCGGCCGTAGCTCGACTTTGTGTCCCAACCAATCGGTTGCGTAGGCGGTCAGGTCGGTCCGGCCCGCGGTCGGGTCGGTCCAGAGACCGCTGCGCAGGCGTACCTCCTCTTGTGACAACCAGACGCGGGCATCCGTCTTGGTCTTGAAGGTGTGCGGTCCGGCGTGCTCCCGCCCAGTGTCGGGGTGCTGGAAGCGGGCCCGGTAGCGGCCTGACTTCAGTTTTCGTACGTTTCCAAATGGACGTGACATAGGCCTCCTCATATCTCCGGTAGGACCACCGTGTCTCTTGTGAGCCGGTTGGTGGACAGTCAATGAGCCGGTCCTCTCGTGCCCTCTGTATGAGTGCTGCGGGTCCTTGGTGCGGTGCCCGTCACCGCACTTTCGAACGGGTCTTGTTCAGATGTGTGGCTAATCCATCCGTGCCCTCCTGGTTCGGGCGTCCCGTTCCTGGTGTTTGGACTCGTAGCCTGGAAAACCTCGGTCTCGGGCGACAGGGCAAGAGTGGGGTGGATTATCCGGAGGCTGCGAAGTGTGGAGAAGGGTGCGGGCTGTTCCAGGTGACAAAGTGACAACGCCGTTCATTAGCATCCTCTAGGACGCCAATGGACCGAAGGCCCGATTGACCAGTGAATCGTCTCGCGGACAGTGAATGCCGGTTGCGTCGAGCGCCGCTGCGACTTCGTCTGCGTTCTCGATCTCGAGCAGGAGTCCGTCCAGCATCGTCGGTGAGATCTGATACTCGACAATCGTCGAGATCTCGGCGGGGAAGCTCTCGATGACCGCCAGTTGGTAGTCGTCGTTGGCGAACCAGGGCCACGGAGACTCGAGATCGGACAACTGGCAGGCAAGGCTCGACACATCGAGGTCGTCGTCCGCTGGGCGTACAACATCATTGTCGTCAGTTCGCATACCCTCGTTGAATTCGAGGACACCCTCGAGCCAGGAGAGCGCTCCGCCAGACAGCTTCGCTCGCAGCGGGCCGAGGGTGTCGGCTTCTTGTATCGCGGTCCACGCGCTAGCCCAGGTCTCCCCGTCGGTTCGCTTCATAAACACTGGCCCCCAGGGTGTCCAGCCATAGACGAAGCCCTGTCCCTGAGCAGGAGACTTGTCGAAGAAGTCCTCTCGGATTTGCCGCTGTAGTGCTAGGACTGACTCGACGACTAGCTCCGTCCACGACTCGGTGGTGATCTTGGCCCTTGCGTGGATGCCTAGCCATGCTCGGGTGTATTCGGTCAGCGGCCTGGCGACGTCTTGCCGGAGGTGATGCGGGGCACCAGTCAGGAATGCAGCCATGCCGCCATCGATCGTGAGGGAGCACTCGGCGCCGGGGTCTTCCGATTCGGAGTTGCTGTATTCGATGTCGCACAGGTGATACTTGCGGTCATCGATGTCCAGACTCAGCCTGCAGTGGTAGGTGTTCTGCAGAACGGCGATCCTGTCGGCGCCGGCGGCTCGAGCTCTCGGTTTCCGATTGCGGCTTTCGAGAGCCCACGCAAGAAGCCGCTCGTCATTTGGTCGGAGATCGTCACCGCGGGTGATGACCACCGGCCTGTCGTCCCAGTGGAGAGCGAGCATGCCAACCGGATCGATTGCCGATGAAACGTGGACAACCGTCGGCTTGAGGTTCTGTGGCCCGGGACCGAACACACGCGACCAGTCTTCCGCGGCATCGAGCGAGAAGGCCGAGAGCTGAATCCCAGTACTGAGGCGTGTGGCGGCCTTCAGGCACTCCTCCGAGCACACCGCTCTTATCTGAGGAGCGGTAGTCCACCACGCCCGTCCAGCCACGAGCCGGGGAAGCAACCGATCGAGGTCGGAGAAGGTGGCCACGACCTCGTCGTCGCCATCGAACATGTCTAGCTCATCGAGCGATCGAAACAGCCGTACAAGGTTCTCAGCGAGCGGTGCTGCCAGGCTGCCGCCGCTCCGCACCTCGATGTACCCGGTTGAGAAGCTGTGCCGATAGAGAGGGGATCGGGCGAATCCATTGTGATGGCCGATGCCACAGCCAGGGCAGTGTCGAGTCGGGTCGGTTGGCTTCGGGTGGCACCCGCCGAGGACGAGTTCTCCTCGTTGTTCTTGGATCTGAAGATCCGGGCGGAGCCCGTAGACAATCGGGATCGTCTGTGACCCGCAGGCGGGGCAGGGGACATCGGCCGCGAGGCCACACTGAGAACAGTCTGAGTACCTGATGGGGTACCTCCTTATCGCACCTGGCTTTGCCACCGTTTCCCGGAACGGGTTGGTTGGCGGACCGTCTTAGGGCCAGGTCCCTCAGGTCCTCTGGATAAGAACTACACGCATGTTACTTGGCGCACCTGGGGGTATGCGAATGCGCGATTTCGGCGGTAGCCCATGGTCGGTACGCGCAATTCGACCGACGATTTCAGCTTGGTTTGCGAGGCTTGGCGACCTTCCCTCGCAAGCTCTGTTTGAGTACGAACCCATCGGGCCCGTGTGCCCCGGGTCCGGCCGATTCGACGGCCACGGAATGGGCTTGCTCATCCTTGTCTACACAGTCGAAGCACTTGCCTGCCTTGACCGGCCTGGATTCTTGACCGCAGGAACGACAGACCGGCGTGATCCCAGAGCTGGTTCGGCATGACCAGCATTGAGGGGAAGACTCTGCCGCAGCTACAAACTCGTGGTCGCAGAAGCGGCATCTGTAGCCCCACTTCCCGGCCTTCTGGGCACCACCGGCGGAGGCGACACGGCGGTTGCTCTTCTTGGTCTTCTGGGGTGGCACTGGCTTCCGCGCCTCCCGCGCGCGCTTTTGCTCACGGATCTTGTCCCACGGATTAGGCAGGGATTCATCAGCCTCCATCATCTCCCGCCACTCGCGACGTTTGCGCGCACTCAGCGTGTTGGTCTTCTTCGTGATGGCCGCAACGACCGTCTCTGTGTCTTCGACAACCTGGCTCGCAGCGAATCTCAACACTCGATAGTGATTTGCGCTGAGGACCTCATCGCGCCGCTGGTCGTTGATACGGCGCGAATCATGCGCACCCCCGTCAACTTCGACCACAAGAAGTGCATCGGCGCAGAGAAAGTCGACTACCCAGCCCATGATGGGAGCTTCCCTCTCGAAAGAGAAGTCAGCGATCTGTTTGTCCCGCAGTCTCTCCCACAGGAGCAGTTCGGGGGGCGTCGGATTGGCAAGCCTCTCTTGCCTTTGCGATTCCTTGGCGGCTGCATCGTATGGCTCGACCTCGGCGACGCCGAATGACCGAACGGCATCATCACGTTGGCGCGGCAGCGAATAGCAATCCCTCACTTCGTCGGGCGAATCGTGTCGTCGTTTGCACCTGCCGCAACGGACCATGCCCGAATCGTACCTTGCAGCCTGCGCTGGCTTGGCTGAAACCTGTGTCACCGCAAGCCTGCTTCCCGAGGAATGTCACAGTTGCTCACTACAGTCTGATGGAAGCGGCAATGGAGGACGATGGCTTCGCTTGAGCAGATGAAGACAGGCCTGAGGGTTGGAGGCCTGGTCGCCAGGGGTCAAGCCGAGATCATCGCTGTCACCTGGCACGGCGGGGACACGCTTGAGGTTGTCTATCGCACGGATGACGGTGACGTCCACAACGAGCTTCTCTCGCGTTCGGACGAAAGCCGGCTGATCATCGCCGCCGACGAACGGCAGTGGACCCTGGACGCCGACGGCGAGCTGTTCAAGCTTGCCTCCGAAGCCCGCCGTATCGAGCTTGCCCACGTCTTCGACCCGTACGTCGCCGTGGAAGCAGCGGATATCGACCCCCTGCCCCACCAAATAGAAGCCGTCTACGAGAAGCTCCTCCCTCGCCAGCCGCTCCGCTACCTCTTGGCCGACGACCCCGGTGCCGGCAAGACCATTATGTCCGGCCTATACATTCGTGAGCTTGCGATCCGCGGCGATGCCGATCGTGTCCTGATCGTCGCACCGGGTTCGCTGGTAGAGCAATGGCAGGACGAGCTTTGGCAGAGATTCCAGCTCCCGTTCGACATTCTTTCCCGAGACATGATCGAAGGCGCTCGCAGCGGCAACCCATTCGTCGAGCGTCACTACCTGATCGCGCGTATCGACCAGATTGCACGAAACGAAGACCTCCAGGCGAAGCTGCGCGCCTCGGAATGGGATCTTGTCGTCGTTGACGAGGCCCACAAGATGGCCGCCCACTACTACGGCAACAAGCTTGAGAAGACCAAGCGCTACCAAGTGGGTGAGCAGCTGCGCAGCATCACGCGGCACTTCTTGATGCTGACCGCGACACCCCACAATGGCAAGGAAGAGGACTTCCAGCAGTTCCTTGCCCTCCTTGACCCAGACCGGTTTGCGGGACGTCTCCGTGATGGCAAGTCCGCCGATGCCTCGGACCTGATGCGTCGCTACGTCAAGGAGAAGCTGCTCACCTTCGATGGTCGGAAGCTGTTCACCGACCGTATCGCTCAGAGCGTCAAATACGAGCTGTCACCGCAAGAGGACGAGCTTTACAACCTCGTTACCAACTATGTCCGCGAGGAGATGGGGAAAGCCAAGGCAATCGAAGAAGGTGGCGATCGCCGGCGTGGTCTGATCGTTGGCTTCGCCCTGACCGCCCTCCAGCGCAGGCTCGCCTCGTCACCCGAAGCCATCTTCCGGTCTCTGCAACGACGTCGTGAAAGGTTGGAGAAGCGGCTCACCGAACTGCGCGATATCGCTGACGGCAAGGTCACCGCAAAGCCGCAAATACCGAAGAAGCTCCTGGAAGCCGACCTCGAAGATATCGACTTCGATGATTTCGATGACGCCGAGCTCGAAGACCTCGAAGACGAGGCGATAGACCAGGCCACCGCTGCTGCAACGATTCCCGAACTCAAGAAAGAGATCACGCAACTCGAAGGCCTGGAGCAGGTCGCCGCAACGGTCCGTGCGTCGGGGACGGATCGCAAGTGGGAGGAACTCTCGTCAATCCTTCAGTCCGACGAGATGATCAGCCCGACGGGGATGAAGCGCAAGATCATCATCTTCACAGAGCATCGTGACACCCTTAACTACCTCGAGCGTCGTATCCAAAGCCTGACTGGGAAGCCCGAGGTTGTCTGCGTGATTCACGGGGGCCTTCGTCGCGAGGATCGACGTCGGATCCAAGATGCATTTGTCAAGAACCCCGATGTGCAGATCCTGGTCGCTACTGATGCGGCCGGGGAGGGCGTAAACCTGCAGCGGGCCAACTTGATGGTCAACTACGACCTGCCGTGGAACCCGAATCGGATCGAGCAGCGCTTCGGGCGTATCCATCGCATCGGCCAGGAGGAGGTCTGTTACTTGTGGAACCTGGTCGCCCACAACACTCGTGAGGGCGCCGTGTTCGAGCGGCTGCTGGATAAGATCGAGGAGCAGCGCAAGGCTCTCGGTGACCAGGTGTACGACGTGTTGGGCGACTCGTTCATCGACCGATCGCTGCGTGATCTTCTCATCGAGGCCATTCAGTATGGCGATGATCCCGAGGTCAAGGCACGTCAAATGCGGATCATCGACGAGGACATCGGCGACCGGCTGAAGGATGTTGTCAATGAGCGTGCCTTGGCCGTAGACCTTCTTGCCAAGAACCACGTCGACGAAATCCGAGATCTCATGGAGCGAGCCCGTGCGCGCAAGCTCCAGCCGGGCTTCATCCGAGCATTCTTCACCGATGCGTTCGGTCTGCTCGGCGGGCGGATCACCAAGCGGGAAGCAGGGCGATTCGAGATCACGCGGGTTCCCGCTGCAGTCAGGTCTTCGGAACGTGAAGCAAGAGTCGGCTCCCCGCTCCAACCCGTCTACGAGCGGGTCACATTCGAAAAGGACCTAGTCAGGGCCGATGGTAAGCCGCCAGCGGAATTGCTGAGCCCCGGCCATCCGCTCCTGGGCGCTGTCATCGACACCGTCGGCGAGCGGTATGGGCCGCTTCTCCAGAGCGGGACTGTGTTCGTTGATCCGGACGATCCGTCAGAGACGCCACGCGCCCTCGTCTACTTGGAGCACGCAGTCAAGGATGGTAGGCCAGCCGAGGACGGCGGACGCCGTACTGTCTCTCGCCGCTATCAGTTCGTGGAGATCCGGAGCGATGGCGATCCGGTCGATGCTGGCTACGCCCCGTACCTCGACTATCGCCCGATGGGTGATGACGAACGCTCAACCGTGGCCGGTGTCCTCGACGGCGATTGGATTACGACGGCCCTGTCGACGACTGCGCGTACCTACGCCATTGAGCATCTCGCAGGGCCCCACCACGATGAGGTGCGCAGGATTACCGAGGATCGAGTCACTCGAGTGCGCGAGGCGGTTAACGAGCGGCTCTCCAGCGAGATCAACTACTGGGATGCGCGGGCGAGCGAGGCCAAGGCCAAGGAGCTTCAAGGGAAGAAGCCCAAAGGTGGATTCACCTCCGGTCATGCCCGCAACCTCGCCGATGCGCTGGAAGCACGCCTCGAGAGGCGCAATCGGCAGCTCGATCAAGAACTCGATATCTCGAATCAGCCGCCACTAGTGGTCGGCGGCGCAATTGCGATCCCGCAAGGGCTGTTGGACCGTCTGCAAGGAAAGAGGGTCGCACCTCCCCACACATACGCCAAAGACGTCGAGGAAGTCGACAAGCGGGCGGTAGAGGCCGTGCTCGCAGCGGAGCGCGGCATCGGACGAGAACCGACTGAGATGCCGCACCATAACCCCGGCTACGACATCGAAAGCCGTGATCCTGAATCCGGGGATCTTTACTTCATCGAGGTCAAGGGACGCATCGAAGGTTCCGACACAGTGACCGTGAAGGCTCGGCAGGTGCGGCAAGCTCAAAACACACCCGACCGCTTCATCTTGGCGATCGCAGTTGTCCCCGAGGATGAGGCTGTCGATCCCGCCGTCTATTACCTGAAGCGACCATTCGAAGGCACCGAGCTGCCATTCGGGGCCGTGTCCATCAACCTATCTCTTCCAAAGCTTCTCGAACGATCGGAGCAACCCGCGTGACCTACAAGAAGAAGTTGATTGAGGTTGCGTTGCCGTTGGATGCGATCAATCGAGAGTCAGCGCGGGAGAAGTCGATTCGTCATGGCCATCCGTCCACGTTGCATTTGTGGTGGGCACGGCGTCCGCTGGCTGCTGCCCGTGCGGTGCTGTGGTCGTCACTGGTTGATGATCCTTCTGCCCATCCAGATAGGTTCCCCACCCCGGAGGCTCAAGAGGTTGAGCGGCAGCGGTTGTTTCGGATCCTGGAGGAGTTGGTGAGGTGGGAGAACTCCAACGACAGAGATCTGCTGGACGCGGCGCATGCGGAGATTGTTGCGTCATGTGATGGTGAGTTGCCGGCCATCTTGGACCCGTTTTGTGGTGGGGGGACCATCCCATTGGAGGCTCAGCGACTGGGGTTGCCTGCATATGGCGGTGATCTGAATCCGGTTGCTGTCTTGATCTCGAAGGCAATGGTGGAGATCCCTCCGCGGTTTGCTGCGCTACCACCCGTGAATCCTGAGTCTCGTGAGAACGCAGGGTTGCGGTCGTGGGAGCGTGCCGAAGGGTTAGCAGAGGACATTCGGTACTACGGGCAGTGGGTGCGGGATCGTGCGTTTGATCGGATTGGGCATTTGTATCCGAAGGTGGCTCTGCCATCTGAGCAGGGTGGCGGCGAAGCGCCTGTGGTTGCGTGGATCTGGGCCCGGACGGTCGAGTCACCGGATCCGTCGTGGAAAGGCCACGTGCCACTGGTGCGTTCTTGGACACTGCGGAACGCTAGGAAAAACAATCCCGTCGTGTGGGTCGAACCCATCGTCGACCACGCAGCCGAAACCATCAGCTACGAGATCCGAGTAGGAGGCAAGCCACCCGGGCGGACCGTTGGAAGGGGGGGCGGAACTTGTCTAGCCACTGGCGCACCAATCACACTCGAATACATCCGGAGAGAGGGCCGAGAGGGCAGAATCGGTACGACACAGATTGCTGTCGTCGCCGAGGGCCCTGACTCGCAAGTCTTTGTCGAGCCGGGTGACTCGACCGCCGTGCCGCACGATCTTCCCCGCTTCTGGCGACCGGACACCCATCTTCCCGATGGTGGGCTCGGGTTTAGGGTTCAGCGATATGGCATCACGCGACACCGTGACCTCTTCACCGATCGCCAGCTGATGGCGCTGGGTCTGTTCAGCGAGATACTCGATGAGGTGAGCGCGGTCGTGACCTCTGATGCCCTGCAATCTGGCCTACCGGACGATGGGAAGCGACTTGCCGATGGCGGAGCCGGACCTGTTGCATACGCCGATGCGCTGCTGACCTACCTGGCATTTGCGGTTGATCGTTGCGCTGATTACTGGTCCGCGAATGCTATCTGGGGCGGGGGCTTCATAGCTCACACGTTCGGTCGACAAGCCATTCCGATGGTCTGGGATTTTGCCGAAGGAAACCCATTCTCGTCCTCCACGGGTAATTGGCTGGGAGCAATCAATTGGATATCTCGCGCAGTCGACAGGATGCCCGCGTCGGGCATCGGCGCTATCGAACAACGCGATGCGGCTGCCAGGATTCTCGAGGTCGGGGAGTCTGCGATAGCGACGGATCCACCGTACTACGACAACATCGGGTACGCGGATCTGTCGGACTATTTCTATGTGTGGTTGCGGAGGAACCTTCGCGACGTCTGGTCTGACGAACTGTCCACTTTGCTGACGCCAAAGGCCGAAGAGTTGATCGCTGACCCATCCCGCCATGGTGCGACGGACGATGCGAATCACTTCTTCGAGTCGGGCGTTCGTGAGGTGTTTGAAGCAGCTGCGCAGTGTCAGTCGTCAGGCGCTCCGATGACGGTGTTCTATGCGTTCAAGCAAGAGGAAACTGACTCGTCCGGTACAGCGTCGACCGGGTGGGAAACCTTCCTCGCTGGGTTGAAGCACGCAGGCTTCTCGATTGTCCGAACTTGGCCGATCCGAACTGAACGCCCTGGTCGGCTGCGAGATCAAGGGTCAGGGGCGTTGGCTTCGTCGATTGTTCTGGTGTGTCGTCCTCGTTCGGAGTCGGCTTCGCTAGCGACTAGATCTGAGTTTGTGGCTGCGTTGCGTTCTGAGTTGCCTGATGCGGTGCGGTTGTTGCAGCGGGAGTCGATCGCTCCTGTGGACATGGCGCAGTCTGCCATTGGTCCTGGGATGGCGGTGTATTCCCGCTACAGCAAGGTGATTGAGGCTGATGGGTCGGATATGTCGGTGCGGCAGGCATTGGTGTTGATAAACGAGGTGCTGCAGGAGACATTGTCCGCTGAAGAGACCGAATTTGATGGCGACACCAGATGGGCCTTGACGTGGTTTGAGCAGTTCGGGTTGAATCCCGGTCCGTTTGGTGATGCGGAGACACTGTCGAAGGCGAAGAACACGTCTGCTGCTGGTGTGATTGCCGCTGGGATTGCGGTGCAGCGTGGTAGCGAGGTGCGGTTGTTAGACCGTGGCGAGTTGGATGAGGAGTGGGATCCCGTCGACGATTCGCGGTTGACGGTGTGGGAGGTCACCCAATACCTGATTCGGTCGTTGGGCGCCTCGGAGTCGGATGCTGCTGATCTGCTGCGCCAGGTTGGTTCTGGTGTCGGGGAGCGGGCGCGGCAGTTGGCGTATTTGTTGTATCAGGTGGCGGATCGTAAGGGTTGGTCTGAGGAAGCGGTGGCCTATAACGGATTGGTGCAGGCGTGGCCTGAATTGACACGTTTGGCTGCCCAGTCCTCCGGGCCGGTCCAAACAACCCTCGGAGAATGAACTAGATGGCGATTTCGAATCATGAACGAGTCGGCAGAGCTCTGACCTTGCTGCGAGACGGTCTGCGTCCCGGGCTAGAGAAGGCCTGGACGGCGATGTACGGCGACGACTGGATCGTCAAAGTCAATGAGCAGATGTATCACCCCGATCAGAATCCGAGTGCCGATGATTTGGCGTTCCTGCTCAAAGGGATGGATGCGACATGGAACTCTTTCTTCCGAGAGGTCTTCTCCAAGTCGCAACGCAGCTACGTGTTCCTGCTCCGGGATGCCCGCAACGCTTGGGCCCACAACGAGCGGTTCAGTTCGGACGAGGCGTATCGGATCCTCGACTACTCCGAGATCCTGATCAAGGCGTTCCACGCCAAAGACGAACTCGAACAGATTCAGGATCTGAAGAAAGACCTGCAGCGGCAGGTCTTTGAAGACCAGGCACGCGGGGAACAGCGCAAGCAGGCCAAGGAAGCGACAAAGGGCGAACCCGCTGCCGGGCTCGCACCGTGGCGGGCAATAGTGTCACCGCATCCCGACGTGGCCCAAGGACGGTTCGCCCAGGCTGAGTTTGCAGCGGATCTCTATCAGGTAGTCAATGGCGAGGCGGACGAGGAGTATCAGGATCCGCGTGCCTTCTACGCTCGTACCTACATCACAGACGGCATCCGCGATCTCATTCGAATAGCGGCTCGCCGGCTTTCTGGGCAGGGCGGAGACCCGATCATCGAGCTCCAAACCAGCTTTGGCGGCGGCAAGACTCACAGCCTCATCGCTCTCTATCACCTCGCATCTGGCGTGCCGATTTCGGAGCTGCCCGGTGTCGTGGAGGCGCTGGAAGGCACTCATCTCACTATGCCGAAGGACGTCCAGCGAGCTGCGTTTATCGGTCAGATGGTTTCCCCGTCAACGCCACAGGTCAAACCGGACGGCACCGAGGTGCGGACGATGTGGGGCGACATTGCTTGGCAAATCGGTGGAGCTGAAGGCTATGCACTTGTCGAGGAGGATGACAAGAACGCAACGAACCCCGGCGCCAAGCTGATCGACCTTTTCAAGCGGTTCGGGCCCGCAGTGGTGCTCATCGATGAGTGGGTCGCCTACGCACGAGATCTCCCCACCCACACGGACGAGGGAAGGCTGCCTGCAGGTGACTTCGATGTTCAGTTCACGTTTGCCCAGGCCCTCACCGAGGCGGCTGCGGCGGTAGACAACGCGCTTGTGTTGGTCTCGATCCCGTCTTCGGACCTCGAGGTCGGAGGGGAAAAGGGGCAGCTGGCTCTCAACAAGCTGAAGCATGTTGTTTCCCGGACCGCAGCGCAGTGGCGGCCCGCCTCTACTGATGAGTCGTTTGAGATCGTGCGGCGCCGGCTATTCCAACCACTCTCAGCGGCAGATGCCCCCAAGCGTGACGCTGCGATCAAGGCGTTCTCGAATCTCTACCTGGATCATCCGGAAGAGTTCCCATCGCATGCCAAGGAGGGCGAGTACCGACGCCGGATGGAAGCTGCCTACCCGATCCATCCTGAGCTGTTTGATCGTCTCTACGAGGACTGGTCGACCCTTGATCGCTTCCAGAGAACTCGGGGGATGTTGCGTCTGATGGCAACAGTGATCTCCGATCTGTGGGATCGCGGTGATTCGTCACTTCTAATCATGCCCGGCACGCTTCCGATGGACTCGGGCGCGGTTGTTTCTGAGATGACGAAGTATCTGGATGACCGGTGGGAGCCGATTATCCGATCCGACGTGGATGGCCCGCATTCGCTCCCGTTGCGAATCGACCAGCAGCGACCCAATCTGGGCAAGTACTCGGCGACTAGGCGGGTTGCCCGGACGACATACGTTGGTTCGGCTCCACGCCGGGATGACCGACGCGGTGTTGATCTCAAACGAATCGTCCTCGGTTGTGTTCAGCCAGGAGAGAAGCCCGGGGTCTTCCACGACGCGCTTCGACATCTGTCAACTGATGCGACGTACATTTACAACCAGGGAGCTAACTACTGGTACGACACCAAGGCTTCGCTGACACGCACGGCAGCAGACCGGGCAGAGAACTTCGCCACGCACGATCTCGACATCGAGATTCACAAAAGAGTGCAGGCAGCTAGCTCTGCAGGAGCGTTTGCCGGTATCCACATCTTCCCCGACGGGCCGGGCGATGTTCCCGATGAAGACGACGGGGTGCATTTGGTTGTGCTGCCACCGACGGCGCCCCATCGCAACACGAGCGGCACCACACCCGCCCGTGAGGCTTCGTCAGCGATCCTGGAGCAGAGGCAAGGGGGACAGCGCATCAACCGCAACCTGTTGGTGTTCCTGGCGGCGGATGAGAACCGGGTCCCTGAGCTGCGGTCTGCGGTCGCTAACTACAAGGCGTGGGCGTCGATTCTCGATGAGAAGGGGGCTGACGGACTCGACCTTTCAGCGAACCAGGTCAAGCAAGTCGAAACGCGGATCCACGAGGCCGACGACACCATCAAACAGCGGATCGCCGAGACGTTCCAGCATGTGCTTGTTCCAACGCAGGAGCCGGGAAGCGCAGAGGTGACGTGGAAGACGACCCGCACGACGGGAAACGATGAGTTGTCCGCCAAGGTCGCCAAGAAGCTGGAATCGTCCGAGGATCTGATCCGGGCCTATGCCGGCGTGCGCGTCCGCATGGACCTCGACCGGCCAGAGGCCAGCCTCTGGGACGGCGACTCGATTGGGGTCCGCAAGCTATGGGGCTACTACGCCCAGTACCTGTATATGCCGCGGCTGGCCAACTTCGGTGTCCTTAGCGCGGCAGTCTCAGACGGCGTCGGCCAGATGAACTGGGAGCACGACACCTTTGCGTTCGCCGATCATCACGATCCGGAAGCCGACCACTTCTCCGGCCTCAAAGCAGGAGAACAAGTCGCTGTTGGCATGAGCCAAACTGCGGTTCTTGTCAGGGCGGAGCGAGCAGCGCAGCAGCTCCGACAACAGACTGACGTGCCGGCAACCGGTGACGAGGACGATGAAGCCGTACCGGTGATTGAGGATGGAGATCCCGACGCGCCAACGTTCCCAACTTTGTTCTATGCCCGAAAGGACCTCACGGATCCAGTGCGATTCATCCGTGACTTCGGCGACATCGCCAATGAGGTCGCATCTCACCTGAGCAAGGAAGGCCAGGTCACCGTCACTGTGGAAATCAACGCAGTCAACACCGATGGCTACGACGACAAGACCCGTCGGACGGTCTCCGAGAACGCAACACAACTGGGATTCCAATCGCATGAGTTTGAGAAGTAGGGCATGACCAATTGGGAATGCGACAGATTGACTGACAGAAGCGAAGGGGCGCCTCATGGAAGCTAGGAATCGGAATCTGCCCGAGTGGTTTGGCCGGATCCGGTCCGGCCAGATACGCCTGCCGCGCTTCCAACGCTTCGAAGCTTGGGGCCACAACGAGATCTCGAACCTCATCGAAGCCGTCCTCAACGGTCTCCCCGCCGGATCGACGCTCGTGCTGGAGCTCGGCAGTGAAGAGCCATTCGTCAGCCGGCCGATGGTCGGATCTCCCGAACCTACCGAGCGGCCCACAGAACACCTACTGGACGGTCAGCAGCGGTTGACGGCCCTCTGGCGATCGTTCCACGACGATTACGACAACCGCACGTACCTTCTCTCCCTCGAAACCGATGACGAGCACGGCGGCAGCCCGGCTCCTCGCATGCACTCGCAAGCCAGATGGTCCCGGAACGGCAAACGCTATCCCGTCTGGGTCGATGAACCCGGCCAAGTTTGGGGTCGAGGCTTCATCCCGCTTCGGCTACTCAGACCCGGTGACATCCACACCGAGATAGGAGAGTGGTGCGACGCAGCCACGAGGAACGACGTTGCTGAGAGCCGCTCACTAGAGCGGCAGATCAATGCGCTTCGTGAGTCCATCGCGGCCTACAACATCCCGTTTCTTGCGCTGCCCTCGGAAACGCCCCGGGACGTTGCACTGAACGTATTCGTGAAGCTCAATACGACGTCCGTCAAGTTGACGGCATACGACATCATCGTCGCCCAGCTTGAAGCTGCAACAGGGCAATCACTTCACGATCTCATCGGCGAAATCCATGCCGCTGTTCCTGTTGTTGACCGGTACCTGGAGGCCGAAGACCTTGTCTTGGACGCGGCGGCGCTGCGCGACGACCGCTCACCTACACAAGCGAGCTACTTCAAGCTTGACCTCGATCGGGTTGTTAGCGAATGGTCAGCTATTGCGGACGGCATTCGCTGGGCGATTTCGTTTCTCGAGGATGAGTCCGTATACGACGGCAAGCGTCTGCCTACGACGGCTGTTCTGCCAATTCTCGCGGCTCTCCATCCACATGTACCGGAGGATTCTGATGAGCATGGCATGGCTCGGTCGTTGTTACGTTCCTACGTTTGGCGATCGTTCCTCACCAGCCGATATGAGAACCAGGCTGCCACTCGCCAACTCCAGGACCTACGTGGCCTACGAGCTCGCCTCCGTGGCGAGGAGTCAGCGCAGGCTCCGATCTTCAACGAGGATCTGTTTCCTCTCCCAACCGCCGAAGTGCTCAAGCGCGCTGGGTGGCCGAGCACGAAGGAGATTCTCGCTCGTGGGATTCTTGCCGTTTCGCTTCGTGCAGGTGGAAGGGACATAGCCGACGATACGCCAGCCAGCCGAGACCAACTGCCGCGGCGGGAGTATCACCACCTGTTCCCAAACTCGTTGCTCGTGAACCATGGGCGCGTGCCTGAGGCTGAGAGCTTCCGCGCCCTGAACTGTGCTCTGATCACTTGGAAGACGAATCGAGACATCTCCGCAAAGGAGCCAGTTCGGTATCTACGGGATCGAATCGATCGGGGAGACCTGAGCGAGCAGGATCTTTCTGGACGTCTTGCGACCCACGTTATCCCCTACACCCAGCTGAATGTAGGGGGCTACTCCGCCATGAGCGACGAAGACAAACGTGCAACCCGGATCCAAGCCGACTACGAAGCCTTTATCGATGCACGAGCTGACCTTGTGTGCGAGGCAGCAACGGAGTTGTGCCAGGGACGCCCCTGGCCGTTCTAGGGGGTACGTCGCCTACGGGTCAGTCGGAGCAGTTGGGGTAGCACTGTCGAGACGCCGGTGGATCAGCGACAGCGTGGTGAACAGATCGAGGGCATCAACCTCGCTGATCGGCCAGGTGATCTTGGGAGCATGCGCGGGGACATTCCGGAACATCCCGAAGACACCCTTGGTGAGGTTGGCAAGCCCGGTCTGTTCGCTGCGCTCTGTCTCGGTCATGAGAGTGTTGATGGCAAGGACCGGTCGGCCTTTCTTCCCCGGCGCCAGTGCCTGGTCGATGAGATCGCTGCCGTCGACGGTGAGACCGGTCATCGTTCGGATCCGTTCTGCCAGACCCTTGGTGGCCTCGAAGACAGCATGGAAGAGGTCTTGGCGGAGAATCTCCTCCGTGCAGTAGCGCAGTACCTCGCGGTGGGTGTCTCTCCGGGTGAGCTCCGCCCGAAGCCGGTTGGCGAGTTCGGCGGCCTCCGACAGCGTGCGGGCTTGAGTCGTGCGATGGACCTGCCCGTCATCACCGATCTTGAGTCCGGCGTGAACCAGCACCTGATTCATTGCGTCCTGACGACTCTCGAATAGGCCGTGGTCATCGGCATATCGGACGGGGGCCATGGCTTCGACCAGGAATCGAATGATGGCGTTGCTTGCCTGGTCTTGTTGCTGCCGAGCTAGCAACGCTTCACGGAGACGGTGACGCTTCGTGTCGCCAGGATGGGGGTCGGCAATGCCGCAAATGGTGAGCAATCTGCCGATTTCGCTTCCGGTCAATCCGCCATTGGTGTCGCCGAGAATGTTGGCAACGCCCTCAATGACGCCAGCTGTGAGCGGTGGGTGGCTTTCACCCATCTGTTGTCCTCTCGGTGGCAAGCCGCCTCGCAACCGCTTGGCCAAGACGCGTGAGATACGTGTGTGTCTCAAGAAGCAGCAGTCCAGCTCCAGAGTCGCTGAAGTAGCGCTCGAGGTGATCTGCCTCGCTTGGTCGGGGATGGACTCCATAGTTGCGAAGCTGCCGAAGAAGAGCAGCCTGGGTGCGGAGCTCATCGACCGTGATCTTGAGCGCGCCGTCTTGTCGTAGCACTTCGCTGACACGGGCGATCACCCGTGTGGTGTTGTCACCGTCGAGAGCCTTCTCAAGCTGCGCGTCGAGGTGACGCAGCTGTTCGCCGGCTGCGTACCAGGCGCCTTCCGAAGCGGCGCCCAGCAGGTTGGCGCAGCTCAGGTAGAGGCTCTGGCGGAATGCCGCGAGAGCTTCGACGATGCACCGGAGTGCACGTCTGTCGAGCTCGAGCTGCTCGAGGTCGGCAGTGAACAGGTCAGGATCAAGAAACCACACAGGATCCTCGTTGATCAGCCGAGGGGCGAGACGGTATGCCCTCGCCAGGTTGGGGAGCGCCGTAGAACGATGCACCGCTGCACCGTAACCGCCGAGCTGGTATGGCACACTCACGGAGGTACCGACCATGGGGTTGCCCTCGGCGTGTTCGGGTGCTTCAGCGACCTCAATGACGATCCCGAGGGAAAGCAGATCGAGTAATGCGTCGGTTGCAGCCAGAGCCAAGCGCGGCCGGGCAATCAATGGATGAGCCGATGTGACGACAGCTTCGATGTCCTCAGCTGAGGCAAGCTGGAGCTTCTCGCGGTGGGCAGATTCAGGCGTTACTCCTGCAGCAGCCAACAGACAGCCCTGCAGGGTTCGTATGCCATGCGGCTCGCCATCGCTGAGAATCTGAGTGATCGCCTTCTTGGCGCGCAATACTTCAGACCAGGCAGGCTTGAGTGCCGCATCAACTGCGGCTTCCAGCTCAACAACACCTTGCGCCATTCAGCGTGCTCCGTATCGTGCGTTTCTCCCAGGTGATCGTAGGCCCAACTGCGAACGGCTGGCGGATCTTCAGATTCGAGGATGGCTCAAGGCTTCAGGCGCTACCAGCGAAGCCGGCTCTTGGGTGAGAGCCCTTGAAGTCGTGTCTGCCGTTTCGGGGGTGTCTTGGTCCATGCGCGAGCTAGGGGGCCTCCTCGAGCCAATCCCGGGCCGTGAGCGCAATCAACGGGAGATCCTCAGCTGAAGCGGTCTGAATGGAGAGCCGAACTGGACCAGCGTCAGCAGCTCGAGGATCGGTTCGGCAGGCCTGCGCCGCCCCTCATTAGTGGCTCTCTGCGCCTACGGATTAGGCCTCGTCGCGACGGGATTGCGGACTGTCGACATTGCGGCCCACTCCATAGCTCAATCAGGCAGCTGTGGTTCCATAGCGTTGGCTCTGCGGCTGTGTACCACAGGCGAAGAACGACGCTTGCGGCTTCTTGCGGCCTGAGTCGAGAAGGTCGCAAGATCGCCCGAGATTCCCGCGAGGCTCAGTAAGACCAGACACAGTCTCTATTCTTCGATCATGGGGTGCGAATTCCTGGTTTCACAGCTTCCGGATCTGCAGGCCTTCATTGCGGACCGCGATCCTCATTCCCTTCCAGTCCACTGGGGCCTAGGTGCCGACCCAGACGCAATACACCTGCCCGGCGTCGACGCACTTCTGGGGGAGCTCGGTTCTACGCGGCGGCGACTGGCTGATCAGATGTGTAGCTCGGACGTTGGCTTCTTTTCGGGTATTGCCCAGTTGGCAGCAGGAGCGTTGTTCCAGTCGGCGGTAGGAGGCTGCGAGTTCGAAGCGGCGGGACCGCATCATCCGATTGACTGCTTGGCTCAGTTCGATGGGATGCCGGTTCACTGCGAGGTGAAGTACTGGGGTGTTCCGAGGGATCTGGGACCCGACGGTTCTTGGGAGGCACCCGTATTCGCTCCCGGGGTGCACGATGCCTTGCAGGAGGTTCTGGGAGTTGAGTTGCGACGAGGGAACGAGAACCTCCCCGGTCGCGGACGGGTGACAGAACTTCGAGAGCACTACGAGGCAGCCGCACGTCAACTCCTCCACAACGACCCTGACCATGAAGCTCTGCGAGTGGCGGTCGTGTCGACAAAGCTCGGGTTTCCCGGCAACTACTTCGAAGATGTGATGCGGGGTGAGGCGATCTTCGTCTTTGGGGAGTCGGGTGCCACAATTGCGCGTCCTTACGACGCAACCGACACACCAGATCACCTTGAGCCCACCGGCTTGGCGAACAGATCGTTCGCTGAGGAGGTCGATGTTGCGCTTTGGTTTGCGTATCAGCCAGCGTTCGGATGGACCGATGCAAAACTCGTCGGCAGCACTCGAGCGGAGGGTCTTCTTGAGGCCTTGCAGGCCGATCTGAATCGGCGAATCACTTCACGCTCTCGCTGATCGCCACTCCATCACCAGCTACGGACCGATGTCGCAATCTTCAGAGAGTGCCTGGGAACGGCACCTCGACGAGCCCGGTGCCACTGTCGATCTTGGATCTGCACTGTCTGCGCTCGTTTTGCTGCGAGACTGGGCAAATGCAACCCGGATTCAAGAGAAGCGACCTAGTGGTGCCACCATCAACCTACGCGGTTCTCTTGCCATCGTCTGCGCAGCCCTCATTTGCACGGAACAGCACCAGATTCAGACGCGCAGCGTATGTACCATCGAGACAGTCGCTCGTGACCGAGCGTCTCGACCTCACCGACGCACCGAATATCTACAACTACAACGAATACAGTGCATCGGTGACGAGCAGCGGAACGTTTCTGTCCGGTCCGAGTGCGACACCCTCCACATTCATTCCCCACCACCAAGCGACTCCGAGCACCTGGTTGGATGGGCTTCCGCATATGCCGACGAGCTGAGCAACGCAAGGCTCCGACGCCGATCGACCGTTCTGCTGCGATAGCACGCATGCTGCCAACTGCCGGGCATCGGCGCCTCGACGGTCGGGCCCGAATGGTGGCTACCGCAGCCTCTCGGGGCACACGGCTGACTCTCTAAAACCCCCTCGCCTTGGCTTCTCCCGGCCTGATCATCTTGACTGGGAACCGCGGGCCGCGCATGCGATAGCGGTACCTCACGGCCTTACCATTCGCGTACTTGCGAGACGATCCCGACTCACCGCCCTTCCTCGCGCGAGGGCGTGGATACACCGGGCATGGATCAGGTTCTGCTCCCGTGCGAAGCCTCACCGGGTTCTTGCTACTCACGATTCGCTCTTCCTTCCCGTGCTGTGGCTCGAATCCGCGCGTCTAGGTGCAGCACGACACCTAAGCCTGCTGTCGGATCCACCGCGCGCTCTGCTGCTCCCGTTTTGCGTCTGCAGCCTTCCTAGAGGGCTTCCACTGCTCGTTGTAGAGCTTGCGGACCTTCTGACGGCACGGTCGACACGTGTCGTCCGGATAGCGATTGACTTCCTCGCCGCAGACGAGACAAGGCTGCATCCTCACGTCGTGCCTCCTGCGGAGCTCGCTGCTGGCTCCCCCTCTGGGGGCGTCAGCGCCAAAACCTCGGTTGCCGCACGGTCTTCGAAGGAAGCGATGTCGAAGAACTCGCCCGTGGCCACTTCGACCACTCGGTTCGAGTCGATAACCTCGAATGCTGGAGTAAGTACACCGAGTCGCCTGACCCGGCGTTCTCCCAAGCCCTGACGCTCTTGGGCGAACTTGAGGCTTTGCCTTTTGGCGACAAGGTCTGCTCCATGCAGTTCGCCAAGCTCCTCTAGGTCAATATCGCACTTCTTGTACCAACCTCGCCTGATCCTTTCGACTGCGCCGTACCGGATCAACCTCGCCAGGGCCCGGTCCAGGGTCGAGGCCATGAGCCCGGTCAGCTGCAGGAGCTCCTTCCTCTGTACCTCCTTGTCTGGCGGGAGGTGGTTCCAGATTGTCCTTCCTGACTCACTGAGGAACCTATGCCTGAAGACCGGTAGACGAGTTTCTGCACTAGGAAGGACAGGACCAGCACGCCCCCCAGGTGCTTCTAGCCCTGTCCTCACTAGTGGAACAGTGAGCTGGTAACGGGCAGAGAGCCCGTCTAGGCCTCGAGCGGGATCCACGAGCTTGAGCCATCCGGCGGACCGGAGCCGTTGGAGGGCTTTGCCGGCGGTGGTACGGCCAATGCCGGCAGCCAAAGCAACGTCCCTGCAAGCGAGGCCACGTTTCAACGTATGTAGTTCGGCAAACAGGTCCAGGCATGCAAGGAGGACCCGGCGGTCGGTGAGACCGCCGTAGTCGCCGGGTGGCCTGCGTTCCACGTCTGCCCGGTACCGTGAAAGCAGGTCATCGACGTCGGCCCGGCTTCGAACCAGGCGTTGCGAGGTCAAGCCTTGATCGGCCATTTGCCTCCGAACCTTCGCGACGCCACCAAGCAGGTATTCCAGTCCATCATCTCCGTTCTTCTGGCGAGCCTTCTCGCTAAAGGGTGTTCCTGGCGATAGGGCGAGTAAGACGATCTCAGCGTCGGTAAGCCCATCGAAGATCAGCTGCCACGTCACCTTGTGATCCCAGGCACTTCGGTCTTTCCCGGGGCCCTCAGCAATGAGTTGCCGCGTTGAGGGTCGAAGCTCTGCAAGGAGCTCCGACCAGTCAGGCACGATGGTGGTGATGAAGCTGGCTGCCTGGTCGCTGTTGACCGGAGTCGCCGTTGCGTGGCTGGAGCGATGCCGGACGCCCGGTGGTCGCATCGGTTGACCGGTGCGGATCACCTTCGGCTTGCAGACCGACTTGAGCGAAGCGGCGAGCCGCTTCGCTGCCGCGTCGCCTCCGGTATTGACGTAGATGTGCCTGTTGGGTGAACTGCATCCAGATGATGCAATCTCTAGCCAGGGGAGATCACTCTCCTGAATAGCTTCCAGCGCCCGGGGAAGCTCTTCGAGGTCATCGCGGTCGAAGTCGAGGCTGACTATCGACGAACGCATCTTGACGCAGAACGCACGGTTCGCAAGCCAGGCCGCCGCAAAGGACTCGGCTGAGCCCTCCCAGGTGTTGTTTGTGCCGAGGAACATCGGCTCGGAGCTGGGGTCCGCCATTAGGCCCCCCAGTTCGAACAGTCCTGAGGCGTTGGTGTGGGTGTCAGCCATCAGTGGACTGCTTCCACGTAGTTGGCCGCTATGTAGCCCTCGATATCGCTCGGACGGATGCGGACCAGGCGCCCGACATGAACAAACGGAAGTTTCCGCTCGGCAGTTAGTTTGCGCACCATGCGCTCGGTGCAGCCGAGCCGCTCGGCAGCCTCTGCGCAGTCGAGCATCCGGGTGGTTGTTGGCTGTGCAATCGTCATCCATAGACCCCTGGGTCGGTGGGTCGCCTTTTGCGCCCTCTACTACCTACCCCTGGGATGGCGTAGTCATGCGCCTCGAGGCGGGGTAGTGCTAGTCGATGACCGATCTACAGGGCCGCAGAATGTGCGTTCTGTAGCACTTCCTATGTCAGATCCGCTCGACACAGCGCCGGCTATATCGGGGTTCGCAATGACCTTGCGTGCGGTGCCAAGGCTGTGAGTGGAGTGACATTTTCCGGTGGCTGCTGCCAAACGTACATCCCGGGCATTCCTCAGCAACTGCGCACCGTGCCGGGAACGTGCCGGGAAGAGATGACAAGCTGTGATAATCCATGTCGAGCAGGGCCGCTCAGAAAGTCAACGATTTCGGGGTCCACGCGAGAATCCCAGTCGTGGGCTGAAGGATGGTATGCCCTTGATCCTGCTTTGGGAGCAGGGGGTCGCCGGTTCAAATCCGGCCAACCCGACCATTTGATTCGCCTACGTCCGCATCACCTTCGACAGCGTTAGCTGGGCTTGCGTCAGGTTCTCGAGGATCTCTGCGTACAGCGGCATCCGATCGGGTGCACAGCAGCCGATCTGGAGGCGCCCGACCTGGCTCCCCGCCTCCTCCAGCACCTCGAACGCAGCCGGACCGGCGGTGACCGGGTCGATCGTCACCGCACGCAGCTTCACCCGCGCCTCCGTCAGCGTCTGTCCCAATTCGGCAATCCGGGGACTTCGACCGGGATCGCAGCAGTTTGCGTCGAGAATACCGAGCGCCCCGTTACAGGCGTCTAGTGCTTCGAATGCCGGCTGAATGGGCTCTAGGGAACTCATCGTCAGGACCCTACAACAGCGCAGCCGGCCGTCGCGACCACGTCCATACCGCCGCGGCTCCGAGCCCATGCCAGGCTGCGTGGCCTTGGGCAAGCGAGTCGGGTGAGCAGAGCGGACCGCCGGTTCGAGAAAGCGCAGTCAGGATCGCACCGGCAATGAACAGGGTGATCGGAAGGGTCGGAAAGCTTCGTTCGAGCAAGATGAGCGTCACCACCGCCGCGGCTGCGAGTGCCGCAGTGGCCGCCACCGCCATCCCCGGCCAGGCGGCAAATCCGGCCCCGAGCACAGTGGCGACAACGGCGACCAGCAACGGCCGGGTTTCCCAGACCAGAGCGACGATCAACACGGCAAGCGAGACGTCATGAACCCATTGAGCCCAGTCTGGCATCGGTCCGTGAAACAGAAATGAGCCGATCCCTACTGCACATGCAGCGCCACCCAGAATCGGCCGCGATCGCATAATCCCAAGGCCCACAACAACAAATGCCAGAGAACTCAGCGAGTTCACCGGCTGTCCGAGCAACCCGGCCCGAATCAACTCACAATCACCTGCTGCAGGCATATCGTCACAGTATCGCCCCGCCGATTCCCCACTGGCGTCGATGCGGCTAATCTTTCACGGCGGTTGCAAGACCTCAATGCGGATGTAGCTCAATGGCGTGTGTCCGGCTCCGGAAGTAGGTACCGAAAACCCCAGTAATCACTGGGTTCCTCAATGTTTCCGGTCCTTCTCTCGCTTTGCCGTGTGATCACGGCTGTTCTTATCTTATCTCTGCTGGGCTTCTCTTGTGTCACGCTTGTGTCATGACAATCCGCCTCACGCGCGGCGATGATGCTAATGACAACTCGCCTTGCCGGTGGAGGCTCGCCCCCTTCAGTACCTCCGCACCGGGATCCTCTGCGGTGTAGTTAGATCCGAAAGCTTCCGTAACCCGATCGCTCAGGTCCCTTATCCGGACAGCTATTGGTCTAGGGGCGAACTCTCCTCGCCATAGAGAGGTTCGCGACCCCGCTCCCTGTCGGGGATGTTCACGGGAAGTCCGGCAAGCCGATCCTTCGTGCACGAGACCTCTCCAAGGGACCTGACCCTCCCAGCATGCTCCTTTTGCAGGCATATCTGTTGACGCATAGACTGGAAGACAGTTCCTGTAGTTCGGCAAGTTGCGATTCGGGGGAGAGGGACTCTTGGAGGAACTGCGTCTACCTCCAGCACATATCTTCACACGCGTTGGTAGGCGAGTTCCGCCTTCATTCAGAATCTGTCATTGGGTTCATGCATTATCCGTCTTGGCTTCTAGCCGCGTTCGTATCTCGAGTCTGCGGCAGGAGCTTGGCAATTCGTACGACTACGAGCGAGACCGTCAACGATCTCGCCCCTACGCTGAGGAGACATAGTGGCAAACCGGACGAACTCGTTACACAACTGGCGGTCAGGGCTGCTTCACGCTCTGCTCGCACTTGCACTCTTGCTACCAATGCTCGGCACAGCGGCGACGCCAGCAAGCGCGAACTCCGACGTTCGCATATACGGGTCAGTATCCGTACTCAACGGATCCGCTGTGGCTGATGTGACTGTCACTGCCCTGGACAGCGGAGAAGTGCCCATCGCAACGGATGTGACAGATTCATCCGGGTTGTATGAGCTCAACATTCCCTCCGGGACGGTCACAGTTGTGTTCGAACCCCCGGCAGGGAGCGGCCTTAGCCCGACGCGTGTTGCCAACTTTGAGGCTGTCGCCGATCGGCAGCTTGATGTGGTGCTGGCCAATGTCGGAGGAGAGACGTTCTCTGGTGTGTTGCGGGATGGGTTGGGTAATCCGATTGTCG
>SWCD01022458.1_pt1 | contig 36654 bp, 37 predicted proteins | sample 4693011 | NCBI WGS metagenome assembly SWCD01 (sample SAMN10267278, study PRJNA491770) | bioreactor metagenome | isolation source: DHS bioreactor inoculated with marine | place: Japan: Omine Ridge, Nankai Trough
CCCTAGAGTGTGGCATAAAAGGATACTAAGATGCTGATAAATGACACGACTCTACGTGATGGAGAACAAGCACCATATGTAGCGTTTAATACACAAGAGAAGATAACAATTGCACAGGGTCTTGTCGCTTGTGGTGCAGATGAACTTGAAATCGGAATACCTGCAATGGGTACGAAAGAACAAGAGGATATTAAAGAACTTCTCTCATTGGGATTAAATGCAAGAATGATGACTTGGAACCGTGCAAAGATGAGTGACTTAGAAGCTTCCCTAGAGTGTGGCATAAAAGCGGTTGACCTTTCTATACCTATATCTGATATCTTAATAGATGTAAAGTTTAATGGAAATAAAGAGAAAATGCTTTATGAACTCGAGAGAGTTATCATTGAAGCAAAACGCGAAGGCTTATATGTCTGTATAGGTGGAGAAGATTGTTCTCGTAGTTCTGTAGATTTTATGAAAGAAGTAATTAGCTTAGGAGATAGACTTGGAGCAGATAGATTTCGTTACTGTGATACAGTTGGAGTCATGACACCAACAAGAACTTATGAAGATGTGAAAGCATTAACATCTCTAAATCTCCTAGAGATTGAAATGCATACACATAATGATTTTGGACTTGCAAATGCAAATGCTCTTAGTGGCATTGATGCAGGTGCACAGAGTATAAATACTACTGTTATAGGACTAGGTGAGCGTGCTGGAAATGCTTCATTTGAGCAAATATCTATGGCACTCAAGCATCTCTATGGTCAAAAGCGTTCCTGTGATGCTTTTGAGATGCGTAACCTTGCCATAACTGTGGCTAATGCAGCAGGTGTTTCTTTGTCTCCTAATGCTCCAATAATTGGAGAACATATATTTTCTCATGAAAGTGGGGTACATGCTGATGGTATGATGAAAAACAGTTTTGCATATGAGCCTTTTGATGCAGATGAAGTTGGATGTATTCGAGAGTTTCCAATCGGAAAACACTCCGGTAGAGGAACAATTTTGTATCATCTACAAAAACTTGGAATTCAAGTAGAAAAACGTACATTACTCACTATCTTACCAAAGATACGTGAGATAGTCACTTCGCGTAAACGTGTGCTAGATGAGGGAGAATTATTAACTCTATATAAGGAAAGCATATGTTTATAGGTTGGTTAAAGTTTGCAGATGTAAGTGAGTTGGTGAAAATTTCTGAAGAGTTAGGTTGGCTGCTTGATGGTTATCATGTAAAACTAATAATGATGCATTCTCCACATCTCTGTTATGGTGCTTATGAAGATGGAAAACTTGTAGGAGCTGTTATGGCTATAGAGTTTGAAAAATCTGCGATGATTAAGTACTTTATGGTCGAAAAGTCTTATCAGAAACTGGGAATTGGAAAGAGAATGTTTGAAACGCTTTTTGGTACCTTAAAAGCTGACTATGAGTGTATCTACATTCATGCTAATCCAGACTTAGTTCCTTTTTTCCAGATGTATGGTTTTAAATCTAAAATGGAAGTAGGGCGCTTTATAAATGTAGGGAAAGTCCCTCCATTTAACTTTACAAATGCACATGCAAAAGAGCTTGATGGAAGTAATTTTGAGTCTGTTATCGCCAAGATTGACAAAGAGACTTTTAATGAAAATAGAATGGACTTTTTACTTGATGAAATGGAACGAAACAGTTCTTTAAAGTTAGCGCTTCCAAATGGCTTTCAACATTCTAGTATAGTAAATGCAAGAAGTGTATATCTAGGTCCATGGCAAGTTAGAAAAGGTTTTGAGGATGAAGCGGAAAAAATGATGCGAGGCGTTCTCTACTTTCGAGGACTCAAAAAAGTTGTCGCAGATGTTCCATTAAATATGAAACATGTTGTAGATTTATATGAAAGATATCATTTTCAAAGTAAACAGCGTTTTGTACATATGGTGTATGGCAAAAGTAATGATGTTAGTTTTGAAAATATATATGCATTTTCTTTATAGGAGAAAACTATGTGCTTACTAGAGATGAATAAGGGTGATATAGCATCGATTGATGCTTTAAATGTTAATGGTGAACTCAAAATGAGATTAAACTCGCTTGGAATTATCCGTGATAATTCTATCTGCGTAAAGAACTTTGGACTTTTTAAAAGTACTATACAAATTATGATAAACAGTACTCTTATCGCACTGCGTAAAGAGGAAGCTAGGTTAATCGAAGTTCACAAAATTTAAAGGAGAAAGATATGTCAGAAGAAACAAAAGAGTTGAAAAAAGAGTTTGCTAAACGCAAACGTATGGCTGTGGAGATAGCATCAGAGATACATGATATCGTAGAGGATACTTTATGGACAGACTATGTAAAGATGCCAGAATTGAGTGAAAAGCTTACTGCTGCTGTAGAAGAGGCAAATAATTTTAAAGCTCAAAATAACCTTTAAAGCGTAGTGTAATACTACGTCTTAGGGCTTTTACAAAATTGTAAGAAATCCTACCATTTTGTAAAGTATCAAAGGAAAATTATGAAAGATGTGCAAGAAGTTCTTGATATGGAGATTTGTGAGTGTGGCGAGAAAAGTGTTGCACAAGCGATAGAGATATTTCAAAACACTTCTCTTCCTTTTAAAAAAGCAAAAAAATTAGTAACCGAGTGTAATAAAAGCTGCTGTAGAGCAGCTCTAATGAAGATATATGATATGAGAGACTTCGGGCGTTTTGACTACGATGAGATTGCACATGTAGTTGAGCAGCGGCTAGAGAGACTTAAAAGATTAAGTGAGGAGTCGTAATATGTATGATTATGAATGGGACAGACTTAAAATATGGCTTGCTCAGTATGGCGTGGTTGATGGCTCTGTAGAGTCTGCTGAAGATATTACACGACTTGATTTGAGTGCAAAGTCTCTTAAAGAACTTCCTGAGTCTATTGGGATTCTCTCTCATCTTCTTGTTCTTAATCTTGCAAATAATAAGTTGAGTAAACTACCAGAGTCTATAAAAAATTTAAAGTCACTTAGAAATTTAGATATACGACGGAACAGCTTTGAGACTCTGCCAGATGTAATAGAACTCTTAAATATCAGCTCTCTTAATGCGAGTGGTAATCATCTAAAATGTGTTGCAATATCAAAAAAGTTTAGAGAGTTACGGGTACTTGACTTAAGTGCCAATACTATAGGAAGTTTAGAGATTCTTCTAGTAGATGAGAATGAACTTAGAACTTTAAATATCTCAGCAAACCTCATTAAAAATATCACTCCAATAATTAAGACTTTAGGTGCTCTTGAGAGGCTTGATGTAAGTAGTAATCTTTTAAATGAAATACCAGAAGAGATAGTTAAGTTAAAATCTATAGAAAATATAGACTTATCATCAAATAAAATCCAAAAAATTCATAATAACTTTTTTAATCTTGATCTTGAGATAGTAGACTTAAGTGCAAACAGTTTAAAAGAATTGTCACTATACTCTTTAAACTCACTAGAGGAGATAACACTTGATGAGAATGATTTTGTTTCGCTCACTCTAGAAGATAATTTTGCACCATATTTAAAAAAGTTTTCTTGTGATAGTTGTTCTTTAAAAGAGTTTTTACTACCCCAGTCAAGACTCTTAGAGTATCTTTCGTATGCATCAAATAGTATCAGTAGCATACCAGATGCAATCTCAAAGTATAACAAACTAAAGTATCTTGATTTAGAAGAAAACAAGATAGAAATTTTGCCTGATGCTCTCGCAAACCTTGTCTATTTACAGATTTTTTATGCTCGAGGAAATCCTCTTCATGAAGGAACAAAAAAAGTTTTAGAAGTTCTCTCCCCAAATATTTGTGATTTAACTATGAAGTTTGGTATTGACATAGAGACTCCAAACGAAGATGATTTGATTCAAATGGCTAAACTTTTAGGTACCCTTTTTATGATTGAGAGAGATTTTCAGATAGATTATGAGAAGCAACTCTCTGGAATACAAAGACTTTATAATACTGCAGGAACAGACTTGTTAGTTGCAAAGCATGAGGGTAAAGTTATTGGAATGGTTACTATGCAGCGTTTAATCTCAAGTGCTGAGGGAGATTATATAGGTCAGATAGAAGACTTGGTCGTAGATGAAGAGTATAGAAAAATGGGTGTAGCAAGTCGTCTTTTAAATAAGATAAGAGTGATAGCTCAAGAGCATAAGTATAAACGTATCCAACTTGCTGCTGATATGGATAATTCAAACGCACTGGCTTTTTACAACAGACGAGGATTTAACAAAACTAACCTAAATATATATCACTATATTACTTAAGTACTTTAAAATTAGATTTTGTAAATTAATTATTTGAGTTAGAACTGTAATTGTAAAAAAGCTATAAAATCAACTGACAGTTGTTAAATCATTTTGTTGAAAGTGCCCATTTTATTAGAATTTATGAAGGGTAGAGATTTTGATAGCCAATTTAGATATCAAGATGTTAATATAAAAGAAAGTAAAAAGAAAAGCAAGCTTAAACAAGAGCTATAAGCCCTTGTTTAAATGGATAGTAGACTACCCTTCTACAGTTACTTCTACTGGTGTACCTTCCCAGATACCGTGTTTTGTACAGTAACCATGAGCTACAAGATTAAGTTTTTTACCAGTTGGAATAATAGTAAAAGTTGTAGTGTTGTGAGCTTTTACGTTTCCAAGAGTACCTGGAACATAAGAAGCTTGAGCAAGTTTAGTTTCACCGTTGAAAAGAGTTACTGACTCGATGTAGTGATCAAAATCATCTGGGTGAGTGTACTCTTGTCCCATTTTTACAGTTACTTCAAACGGCTCACCAGCTTTAGCTGTATCAGCACAGTGAATGAATGGAGAGTGACGGTCAATTAAGTCCTTTTTCGCTTCTCTTTCTACAGTATCGATGTCTACGTATTTATTAATCTTTGGCATATTAATTCCTTTTTTTGTTTTAAGTTAGCGGTATTGTATCTTCAAAATCTTTTACCTAAACATAAATAAGAGTATATTTGTCTTATTTAAGAATAGTATAAGATTTATCTCTGACTCAGCCACCTGTATTATAACAAGATAAAATAACTATATCAAAACTTCTCTAAGAAAAGCTCTAAAAGCACTTTTTAACCAAATAGACGATAAAATCGCGACAATAAATATAAAAAGAGTACAAATATGTTAAAAACATTACTTATAGAAATCGGTGTTGAAGAGTTACCTGCAGTTCCACTTTTAAAAGAGTTGAAAAATATAGAAAAAAAATACGCGAAAATTTTAGAAGAGTACTCACTCCTTGGCGAGTTTGAGTTTTACTATACGCCAAGACGTTTAGTTATCTGGCATAGAGAATTTCAAACATCGCAAGAAGATTCTGTGGAAGAGTTTTTTGGTGCTCCTATAGCTGTGGCTTATAAAGATGGAGTAGCTACTCCTGCAGCAAACGGTTTTGCAAAGAAATGTGGTGTTTCTTTGGAAGAACTAGGTCGAGCTCAAAAGGGTGGCAAAGAAGTACTTTACTACAAAAAAGATGTACCTGGTAAAGCTTCTGTTGAGTTACTTCCAGAGATTATTAGCTCTTGGATAAATTCTTTAGAGTTCGGAAAAACTATGCGTTGGGGAAGTTCTGATGAAAGTTTTATCCGTCCTATTCGCTGGGTAAATGTTATGTTAGGCGATGAGCTTGTACCTTTAACTCTTTTTGGTGTAGAGTCGAGTAAGATGACATTTCTTCATAGAATAGCGAAATTTGCTCCACTTGAAGTAAGTGGAGCAAAAGAGTACTTTGAAGTTCTAAAAAATGGTGGTGTGACACTTTTCCCACGTGAGCGTGCTAAAAAAATTAGTGCAGATTTTGAAAAGATTGAATTAGACAATGAGGTTACAATAGAAATAGACTCAGAACTTTTTAATGAAGTCGTGGCAATTACTGAGAACCCAACGGCACTTTTAGGTTCATTTGACGAAGCATTTTTACGATTGCCTCCTGAAGTTATCATCACATCGATGAAAGAGCATCAACGTTACTTTCCAGTCTTTAAAGGCGGAAAACTCATAAACAAGTTTGTTGTTGTCTCAAACGCGCTTACAGATGACTTTAGTGAAGTCGTCAAAGGAAATGAAGTAGTACTTCGTCCACGTTTAGCAGATGGACTTTTCTTTTGGGACAATGACCTTAAGTCTGGTCTGAGTACTGCAGGATTAGAGAAGATCACTTTCTTTAAGGGGCTTGGAAGTGTACAGGACAAGATAGCACGTGAAGTAAAAATCGCTTCTGCTCTTTTTGATAAGTATGCTATTGATGCACAAAAGAGAGAGTTGATTCGTGCGGTAGACTTGGCAAAAGCTGACCTTATGAGTGAAATGGTGTATGAGTTTACTGAGCTTCAAGGGGTGATGGGTTCTTACTATGCAAGAGAGCAGGGTGAAACAGAAGCTGTTGCTACTGCTATTAAAGAGCAGTATCTTCCAGATGGTGAAGATAGTGAGTTACCATCAACTCCTCTGAGTGCTATAGTGGCTATGAGTATCAAACTAGACACTCTTTTAGCACTTTTCTCTGTAAACCAGATACCAACGGGTTCACGTGACCCTTTTGCTCTGCGTCGTGCTGTCAATGGAGTCGTTCGTATAGTAAATGAATATGACTTTTCGTTTAACATAGTAGAGACCATAAAAGAGCTTGCAGTAGACTATGCAGAGATAGATTTTGTAAAGCTGGAGAGTTTTATCTTAGAGCGTATAAAAAAATCATACAAGGTAAACCCTTCTATCATCGAAGCGGTACTTGCTTCAGGAGAGAGAGACCTACTTGCACTTGGACGTAAGATAGAAGCATTGAACAATCTTGTCAACTCAGAAGGTTTTGATGAAGTGAGTTCAACGTTTAAGCGTGTGGCGAACATCACAAAAGACATAGATTTAAACAAGACACAAACCATAAATGCTGCGCTTTTTGAAGAGGAAGCAGAAAAGGTACTCTTTGAAAGATTTAGTAAAGTAAGTATGATGGGTTATGAAAACTATGAAACAGAGCTTGATGCACTTCTGGGTCTTAAACCTGAACTTGACAGTTTCTTTAGTGATGTAATGGTCAATGCTGAAGATGAAGCTTTAAAGAACAACAGAAAAGCTTTAGTAGCATCTGTATACAAAAGTATTCTAAAAATAGCAGATATTAAAGAAGTAAGTATATAAACAGGGGATAGTATAATGATACTCTACATACATGGATATGGTGGTCATGGACTTGGTGTAAAGTCCTCGCAACTCAGAGAGTATTGTAAATCTAAAAACATTCCTTTTCTTGCTCCTTCACTCTCGTATATCCCAGACTTGGCTATACAGACACTTGAGGAGATTATAGAAAACCTTTCAGGTGATATCACACTCGTTGGCTCTTCTCTTGGTGGTTTTTACTCAATATATCTTGCTACAAAATATAATCTGAAAGCAGTCCTCATAAATCCCTCTATCTTTCCATACGAAACGCTACTGCTTACAAAAGGAAGATTTCCTCACTACTATGATGGCAGTACCTTTGAGTGGAATGAGAAACATATAGAATCGCTTCCTCAGTATGAAGTACAAAATGTTCAAGATGAAAACTTTATGCTTCTACTCCAAAAAGGAGACGAGACACTTGACTACACAAAAGCTGTCAAAAAGTTTCCAAATGCTAAGCAGTTTGTAGAAGAGGGTGGTTCACATAGCTTTGATGGGTTTGAGAGGTACTTTGAGAAGATAGTAGAGTTTTAGATACAATATGTCCCATATAATATAGGGGAAAACATGAAAAAAAAATCTATAAACTTACTAGGCTTGGTACTTTTGACTATGGGCACGCAAAGTGTAGCTACAGAGTGTAAAATTATAACCTCGCCTTTTGACTCAAGTACAATGACATTTGGATACTCAAACTGGAATGCACAAACTATCCCAATCATCACATCATCAGATTTTAAATACACCTCTTTTGTAGACGCATATAAAGAGTTTGACAGCTCACTACGCTCATATCTTAAAGAAACGGTATGTAAAAAAAACAAGTGGGATGGTGTGGCAAACTATAAAATCCAATGGCAGCAAACAGAGAAAACATACAACTTCACTGCTAGCTATGATACTTTTTCCAACAAATAGTTTAAGTTTATAATATGAAATACATTTTACTTTTATTACTTGTCTCGATAACTCTTTTTGCAGATGAAAATGTAAAAGCTTCCATAGTAAAGATATATACAGCCGCTAAAGTTCCAAACTATGGCGTTCCATGGAACTCCAATATAAAACGTTCACATGGATCTGGAACTATTATAGTGGGAAATAGAATTCTTACGAATGCTCACGTGGTGGCAAATGAAACATTTATAGAAGTGAAACGTTATGGAGATACAAAGCGATATGAGGCGAATGTAGAGTATATTTCTCATCAGGTTGACTTAGCACTTTTAAGAGTCAAAGATGAGAGCTTTTTTAAAGGAGCAAAGAGTCTTTCACTTGGAGGACTGCCAAAGATACAACAAAGCATAACGGTTTATGGATTTCCAATGGGAGGGAATGCCTTAAGTGTAAGCACGGGGGTAGTCTCACGTATAGAACATACTCGTTATGCACATTCGCAAGAGACTTTTTTAGCTATACAGATAGATGCAGCCATCAACCCTGGAAACAGTGGCGGTCCAGCTATAAGCGATGGCAAAATTGTAGGCGTTGTTATGCAGCAGATAAAGAAGTCTCAAAACATAGGTTACCTTGTACCTCCAGGAGTTGTCGAACATTTTCTAAAAGATGTAGAAGATGGTGTTTGTGATGGTTTTGCAAATCTAGGGATTGGTACGCAAAAGATGGAGAGCGAAACACTTAGAGAAGTCTATAAGATGGACAAAGAGAAGAGTGGTGTTATGGTACTGGACATATCCGAGAAGTCATCACTTTATAATATCCTTGAAAGGGGAGATATCCTTCTTAGCATAGATGGTCATAATATAGAGAACGATGGTACTGTAGAGTTTATGAGTGAGCAGTTTACCTCTTATGTCTACTATGTAGATAAAAAGCAACTTGGCGAGAATATACAACTAAGTGTTTTACGGGATGGAAAATTAGTCGAAATGGTAGTAAAACTTACAAGCATAGCAGATAATGAGCTTTTAGTAAAAACTCTTGAGCATGATGTAATGCCACGTTACTTTATATATGGAGGGTATGTGTTTACTCCACTTACAAGAAACCTCCTTTTTACATCTCGTTCAACACTACTACAACTGAGACGTGCGAGTGGAGAGTGGGCGACTGAAAAAAGAGATGAGGTTGTAGTGCTTTTAAAGGTTTTGGCTGATAAAACAAACCGTGGAGATCATGCTTTTTCCATGTGGATGATAGATAAAGTCAATTCTCAACCTTTTAAAAACTTCAAAGAATTTATAAATATCGTAAAAGAGAACAAAGAGAAGTATCTCATACTGGAAAATGAAGATGGCGTTAAAATAGCTATAGATAGAGAAAATGCTATTAGGGCACAAGAGACAATTCTAAGACGCTATAGTATACAAAAGAGCGCAAATGAGTAGAGATGTATGATGTTGCTATCATAGGTGCGGGTATAAACGGTTGCGCTGTGGCAAATGAGCTCAGAGATGAGAAAAAACAGGTTGCTATCTTTGACAAAGGTGGCATAGCGAGTGGTGGAAGTGGTGCTGCAGGTGCTTTTATATCGCCAAAATTTTCTAAAGCGGGAGAATTAAAAGAGTTACTTCATGATGCCTTTGTCTACTCTATGGATTTTTACAAGAAACATTTTGGACATATTTTAACGCAAGCACAACTTGTTCATCTCGCACAAACATCAGAAGATGCAGAAGCACTGAGGGTATATAAAGAGCGAACAAATTTAGAACTTTTAGAAGTTGAGGGTGAGTCTCGGGAGTATGTCTCTATAAATGCAGGTTTAGTAGATGCAAAACGGATGTGTGAAGCGATGGCGAAGTCCGCAGAGCTTATAAAAGAGGAAGTGACTTCTCTAGTTTATGATGATGGCATTTGGATTATCAACGAGTCTTATGCTGCAAAAGAGGTAGTTTTAGCGACAGGAGCATATACTCCCATCATACAAGAGCCATATATAAAGCTTCGAGGTGTTTGGGGTCATCGCATTGATGTTCAAACTACTACAACTAATCCTTACTCTATTCATCAGTATGTTTCTATCTCTCCAAGTAGTGATGGTGTTTTGGCTATAGGGGCAACACATAATGTTCATTATCATCCCCAGACTTCACAAGAGGTTTACAATATAGAAGAGGGAAGACAGGAACTCCTAGAGAAAGCTGCGCTAACTATGAAACTTGAAAACGTTGAGGTAACAAATGACTATATGGGATTACGTTCTGGTTCATTTGACTACATGCCAATTGTTGGTTCACTTGTCCTCTCAAAAGAGACGCTAACAAACACAAATATCCACTTTAAAGTTAAAAATGCAGACTATAGTGAGTATAGTTACTATCCAAATCTTTATATGATAAATGGAAGTGGTGGATACGGGTTTGTTCTTGCTCCATATCTAGCAAAGATACTCAAAGAACATATAGTAAGTAACAAAGAGATAAGCGATAGACTTGTTCCCGCACGGTTCTTCGCTCGTTGGGCGAAGAAACTCTAGCTTTAAAAAGTATACTTATAAGTTAAGTAGTAGTTGCGACCCTCGCGAAGTACGCCACCAGGTTGTGTATTGTAGTAAGCAGGTAATCTCACCTCTTCGTCAAAAATATTTTTAATCGTAAGTCGTAATTGTGATGATGCAGAAAACTTATATGTGATAGTCTCATCAAAAAGATTATAGGCTTGCGTCGGTATATCATCTCCGTAGTCAACAATCCATTGAAGTTTTGTTTTTGTTGTTTCACTATAGTATTGCCAGCTTGTCCCAAAAGCGAGTGCATTTGTAGGGTTAAAAATGTACATTGCTTTGAACATATACTTAGATATATCTGGCATACTTTGGTCTATTTCTGGCTCATTAATCCCATCAGCAGGAACAGTATAGTCAGCTTCAACATACGAAGCGTTAAAATAAAAATCGTGTTGATTGTGAGTGTTAAAAAAGTACTCAAATTCGACACCTATACTTGAACGGTCTTTCATATTTTGATATCCAACATCAGTATAGTCTAACTCTTCTAAATCAATTACATTTGATAAGATAGAGTAGTAAACATTTAAAGAGAGTTTATTGTAGATATTTGGCTTATAAATAATCTCAGTTTCATAAGTTTCTACAGTCTCCTCTTTTAGGTTTTGATCACCAGCACGGTAAAAGATGTGTTGGTTTGTGTAGCGTTCAGTAAAAGTAGGTGCTCGAAAAGCTGACCCGTACAAGAGTTTTAAGATTAGTTTGTCATTAGCTCTATACACTAAACCAACTTTTGAACTAAAATGGGTTCCAATATCTGAATAGTGGTCGACTCTTGCACCGAGTGTAAAATCGACATTTGTATCTAGAGATATTAAATCTTCTAGATTGGCATAACTTATAGTTCTTGAAGTCTTACCAAATATATCCGTAGTGTGTGTTGGGTCTATAAAGTTTTGATAACTACTGTACATGTAGTTTGTTGTGATATCAGCTTGACGAATCCCAATCCCTAACACCATATCATTTGAGAAAAATTTTGGAATTTTGAGAGAGGCTTCTACTTCGCTGTTTTGCTCAACTTGATGATCATTTATGTAAAAACCAACGGGAGTATACTTTGTTGTAGGGTCAACATATGCTGTTATTTCAGACTCCCTGTATGAGTATTTTAACTTTGTTTGCAATGTATAGTCATTGAAGTCTGTTTTGTAGGATAGCTGAGATAAAAAATAGTTATCTTTATGTCCTCTGTCGTTATTAGGATACAAATCCCCTTTGTAAGCATAGAAATTTCCATAATGACTACTTTTATAACGAGTTAAAAACTTTAAACCACCATTCACTACTTTTAATCCAACAGAAAGATCTTCTTTCTCCTCATCTGTTGTTTTTAAAATATCTTTGTCAAAGATGCTTTTTTCATTTTGGGCATAGTAAGCATCGGTAAATATCTCAAAATCATTCATTGAGGTATGGAAGTTTCCTCCGGTTGTAGCATTTTTATAACTGCCTATTCCCCAGTAAAAACTACTTGTGTTGTCTTTATTTCCTGTTTTGGTGATGATATTTACAGAACCATAAATTGCACCCGCTCCATATACTGTAGAACCAGGTCCTCGAAGTACTTCTATTCTATCAACGAGGTCAAGTGGAAAGTCCATATAAAAACCAGCTGTTCCGGATGCTTCATTGTTAATGGCAACGCCATCCACTAAAACCTTTACTTTGTCAGAGATAAATGAGTTTGGGTTAGAAAAACCACGTATAGTTGTTCTTGGCTGACCTAGATAGTTCATTTGTATCTGTATACCAGGCAACATGCCGAGCGCTTCACCAACATTTTGTATACCCGCGTCTAAATAGGTCTGTGAATCGATAACAGTTATAACCGAAGGCATATAGTCGACATTTATTGATTTTTGGGTTGCTATTTGAGTTGCTTCATTGAGAATAGACTCAAAATCTTTTAAAGTATCATCCGCATTAACATGACAAAAACATAAAAATACTAAAATGACACTTGAGGCTTTCTTTTTCATTGTGTTAATTCTCTTATTGAGTATTTTTTTATGTTATAATATTTTATTATAGCATGTTAATTCTATATGTTTACAAGATGAGATGTTTATGTTGCAGGTAAAAAGTCTATTTTTTATCATTGTTATGATTTTTTGTTTTCAGCCATTATATGCTGCTGTATATGATAGTGATATTTTAAATACATACTCAAAACTTTCCCCACGTATTATTCTTATGAGCACACAAAAATCTAAAATAATCAATAGTATAAATATATGTTTAACATATGAGCCTGAAGATGAAATGGCAGCTCAGGAGTTTATAAGTTTAACCAAAGCAAACTACCCAAATGGAATCCAAAGTCACACAATAGCTTTTTTAAAAATGTCATACGAGAATATAGGTGTTTGCAGTAACTCTCATTTGAATTTTATTCTCAGTGCTAATGAAAATTTTTTAAAAAAAGTACTTCTCTTTTCTAAAACTGAAAAAATAATGACAATGTCTTATGATGATAAGTTATTAGATAAGGGTGTTGACATATCTCTGTTTATAGGCAGAAAGATATCACCACATTTAAATTTACAGAGTATCTCTAAAAAAGGGATACGCTTGGATAATATTCTACTGAGAATCTCAAAAGTTTATACCCAAAACCCAAAGGTTGACACAAAATGAGAAGCATAGAGTTTAAAATTATTATAAGTATCATTATATTTACTCTCTTTATCGTTGGACTTGAGAGATATCAACTCTCTAAAAGCATTACAGAACAATTTATTAGTTCTAAAAAATCTAAAAATGACCTTTTGGTAAATACTATAACACCAATATTAAGCCTGAATTTTTCTCTTGGACTTGAGAGTGCAAACAGAGAATATTTGAAGCATATACAAGAACAAAATAAAGATTTAGAATTAATACGTCTTTTAAATGTAAAAAATGAACTCATTTACGAGTATCATAACCCTGAAAAGAAAAATGATAGAGATAAAAATGATTATAACTATGTTAAACGAGAGATAAAAGATGATTTTACACAAGTAAGACTTGCGACACTTGAGTTGAAGTTTTCAAACATAGAGTATGAGAATATGCTGAAGGTTAATCGAGAAATCACTATTAGAATAAGTATTATGACTATTATTCTTTTGACAGTTTTTGTGATTTTTATGAAACATATGTTTAAAAACTTAAAAGAGCTAAGAGATAGTGTTTTAAAGTATAATCCAAAAAGAAATAATTTTCCTTTAGGAAAGTCAAATAAAATAGATGAAGTAAGTCTTATAAGAAATGCAATTATAACTATGGTTGAGAAGATAACTGTTTATACTGAGATACTTGATAACACAAATGCTTTACTTGAAGAAAAAGTTAAACAAAGAACTCTGGAACTTGAAAAGTCAAACAGAGAGCTAAAACTTTTAGCATCAGTTGATCCACTTACCACTTTGTACAATAGGCGTTACTTTACAAAAACATCTAGTCAGATTCTTGAGATTAGTAAAAGAGATAAAATTCCCCTATCTATAATCATGTTTGATATAGATAATTTTAAATATATAAACGATACCTACGGTCATCAGTCTGGGGATGAAATTATTGTGAGCGTTGCCTCAGTCTTGATGAATATGACAAGAAAAAGTGATATTGTTTGCAGGTTTGGTGGGGAAGAGTTTATTATATTGCTTCCCAAGACAGACCTAGATGGCGCATATACAATTGCAGAGAAAATTAGATTAGTTATAAAAGAGAAAGAGATACATACACAAGAGAAACAAATGATAGCAATTACTGTAAGTGTGGGAGTTGCTGAGTTTAATCAAGACCTGGATGATAGTCTTGATAGTATAATCAAAAAGGCTGATGACGCAATGTATGAGGCAAAAGTGACAGGGAAAAACCTTACATGTATACGTAAATAGTTTATCCTAGTCTTATAATTTGAGGTGGAACTGTTTTAAAAACCTCTTTAAAGGCATTCGCTCGTATCTCTCTCATTTTACCTGTTGCATTTGGATCGATAAAATAAGCTCGTTCTAATGCTTCATCCGCATCATAATTTCTATCATGTAAAAAGACTACTGTTTTATCTAGTTTTTGAACTTGTGCTGAGAGCCCTCTGGCATATGCTATTATGGCTTTATGATGTCTGTCATAGTTACTTCCCATTCCAAAAAATACAAACTTTCCACTCAGGCGAATATTTGGTATATCTAAGTAGTTGAGATTTCTATCGTAGCGAGTAAGCTGTTCAGAAGTAAGCTTGTCAAGGTCTGCATCAAACTCTTCGATGATAGGCGTTGGCGCGATATTGGCTCTGTTGTAAGAGAAGAGATACTTAATCTCTACGAGTTTTCCTCGGTACTCTTTTTTAAGTCCCGCATTGATAACATAACTTAGTGGGTCTTCATTGAGTGCAACAAACTCACCATACTGATCAAAGCCATCTTCTTGTAAAAAATGACTCATCTTATATCCAACTGGAGAATGTTCAGGGTTATATAGAAAGATAGTGCCACAAACACTCTTGCGTTTTTTCTTCAGCATCGCTTCTAAATCAGCTACACTAATCTTCTCATCTTCATCGCCACTTACATAGATATAGTGCTCGCTTAAGTAGTCCATATCAAAATTAGTCATAAATTTTCCAAATATTTGCATCGCGTTTCCTATAATTATTGCCGCAATTATACTACAATTTGGACTATGATTTATATAGCTTTCCTAATTCTTACCTTTTTAGTTTTAATCTTTGCATTTTATCAGTGGCAGTACTTTATGATATTTTCACCTACCTACTACAGAGGTGAGATTCTTCCCCAAGATTGTGAACTACTCAGTGTAATAAGTGATGATGGTAAAGAGCTTGAGGGTGTCTGTTACTCACCTTTTGGTGCTATTTCAACAGTACTTTTTTTTGCTGGACGCTCTCATGATAGTGTAGGGCTTATAGAAAAGCTTTCTCTTACATATCCAAAGACCCAGATAATTACTTTTAATTACCGCTCTTATGGAAAAAGCCAAGGGAAGGTCAGTGAAAAAAATATCCTCAAAGATGCTTTAAAAATTGCAGAAATAGTTCAAAGAAACTATGGAGATTTTTATATTTTAGGCTTCTCTTTGGGATCAAGTGTAGCGGCTTATGTAGCATCAAGACATAAGACAGAAGGACTGTTCTTAATAGGTGCATTCGATTCTATCGCATCTTTGGCACGGTCAAAGTATGTAGATAGAGGAAGAGTCCCCTATATAAACTTATCTCGTGTTTTTCGGTATAAGTTTAGGACTGGTGTCAGTGTTGAAACTGTTGAGGCTGATACTTATCTTTTTGTAAGTGTTCATGATGAGATTACATATATAGAAAATGCCAGAGAACTCAAAAAGAAAATCAAAAATCTTGTTTGGTATGTAGAATTAGATGATTTAACGCATAAAGATATACTATGGGATAAAGAAGTGACATCAAAGATAAGAGAGGTAGTGGAGTAATGGAGTTTGGTTTTTTTCTCAAGAAGTTTATAAGTTTTTTTCTAGAACCTTTTGGAATCGTTGTGACTCTTTTTGTACTAGGAATTTACTTTTTATATATGAAAAAAGAGAAGAAGGCAAAACTTTTGTTTTTGGGAAGCCTTTTTTCTTTACTTCTATTTTCATACCCGCCTTTTACAAACCTTTTGGTTATGCCACTTGAAAATCAATATACAAAGTTTGAGTATAAGGACTGTAACAACTCAAAAAATATAGAGTACATTCATGTATTGGGCAATGGTCATACTACAGATAGAACACAACCCATCTCATCACAGTTGAGTGATGGAGGGACGAAGAGAGTTTTAGAGGGTGTTATCATTCAAAAGTATATTCCAAACTCTCAGCTTATCTTGACAGGATACCAAGGCAAGACGAACACTTCAAACGCAGTAATGAATGCGCGACTGGCATCCGCTTTGGGAGTGGACGCGAAACAGATGATAATTAACGGTGCACCCGTAGATACGAGAGAGGAAGCTCTTTTTACAAAAACTATCGTAGGAGAGAAACCTTTTATACTTGTGACATCTGCTACACATATGCCAAGAGCGATGCTACTTTTTGAATCTTTAGGAATGCATCCTATAGCTGCCCCGACAAATTTTCATAAAGAAGAGTTTTTAGGATATGCAAGAACTCCAAAAGCTATATACTTTCATATTTCAACCGTAGCGGTTCATGAGTATATAGGTATATTATGGAGTATGATTCAAGGCTAAAGGGTATTTATGTTTAGTAATGAATTTTAGCGAGGTAAAGACCATTACTTGGTGCTGGTTTGAGTTTATGATTGTGTACATTGTTGAGTTTTTCTTCTATCTGTTTTGCATCAAGACTCAGGAGGGCTCCAACCATAAGTCGTATCTGTGCACGTAAGAAACCGTTCGCTTGAAAATGTAAAACGATAAAGCCTTTGTGTTTGTAGGCAAAGCCTTTATAGATTACTCTTCGTGTGCTTCCCACATCGCTACCGGTTTTCATAAAGTTGATGAAATCATGTTCACCGAGAAAAAGTTTGATATTTTGCTCCACTCGATTCATATCCAACTCTTTTACAAAAGTGATATAGTCGGCCTCAAAAGGGTTGGACTCTCCAACTTTAAGTAGATAACGGTAGCTACGTTTTTTCGCTGAGTATCTTGCATGAAAGGTATCATCTACAGGTATGATTCGTATAGCTTTAATAGAAGAGGGAAGCATCTGGTTGAGTGTTTGTTTGAGCCTCTCTAAGTCATTCCAAAACTCAGGTAAGTCAAAATGACAAACTTGTCCCGTGGCATGAACTCCTTTGTCTGTTCGTCCACTCGCAACGACTCTAAATTCAATGCCAAGTTGCGAGAGGACAGATTCGAGTTGACCGAAGATAGTTTTTTTTGTCTCGGTTTGGACTTGTGAACCAAAAAAGTGCGTACCATCGTAGGCTAGGGTAAGTGCTACTCTCATTAGAACTTATTTACTATCGTCTTTTTGTAGATGAGATAAGTCACACCAAGCCATGAAAATGCAACCAAGGGGATAGTGTAGTATCCAAAGATGTTTTGCAGACCTAGTGTTGCTCCGTAAAAGAGTACTATCCCGACAAAAAGATAGAGGTAGACATACGATTTTTGATGTCTTACCTGTACGATACCTATTGCTAATGCAAGAAAAAGGCTTAAGATTGGAAAGAGGCTTAAAAGCGTATTTGTAATCATGGCTTTTTTCTTATTTTCGGCTCGTATTTCTGATTGCCAGTACTCTAATGGTGTTTCATACTTTCGTAGTTCTATCTGCATAACATCGTTTATGAACATAATGTCAAAATTTATCTGTGAAAAACTTTCTGTAGAGTAACTATAACCCTCTCCATTGGTCAGTTTTAAACGTAAAACGCCCTCATCGTTGATGACTTCTGCTTCTTCTGCAGAGATAAGGATCTCCTCTTGCTTTTTCTTATTGAAGAGAAAGACTTCGCCAAAAGTCCCATCTGGATTCTCTTTGCCGAGATATAAAAGCCAATCACCAAAACTATTTCCAAACTCACTTGCAGAGAGGTTGAATTTTGCTTCTCCTTTTTTGTAGAGTAAAAAGTTTGTTGAGATGACATCCGTATGCGGGAAAAGTACCAAAAAGTTTAAAGCCAAAACAGCAAAAAGAGCGATTGCTGGTTTGAGTAGCGTCTTGATGAGGAAAATAGGACGGATACCAAGTGAAAACAGTACTACCGCTTCATTGTCGTTTGATAGTTTAAAAAGAGAGAGTGTTGTTGCGATAAAAAAAGAGATGGGTAGTGTATAAAATAAAATCTCAGGGAGCACAAAAAGATAGAGTTTTGTCATATCCCAAACAGTAAGTTGAATGATGGCGGTATAGGTAGCAAGTTTGATAAGAAATATAACTGATGCCGTAAAAAAAAGTGGCATGAAGATAGACGTAAAGAGAGAAGAGAGGTTATTTATAATGTACTTTTGAACTCTTTGCATTTTCTTCTCTTAGTAGTTGGCTTGTATATAAGCTATTATAGGCGTATCGTAGATATATACGATGAGCGTAGCCATTGCTAAAAATGGCACAAATGGAACTCTCTGTTCTTCTCGAGGTCTCTTAAGTAGTAAAAGCATTACCGGAAGTGCTAAAAGAGCTGATAAAAATATAGCTACAAGGGCAAGGTGAATGCCTAGAAGTGCACCCATTGTAGCAGCCACCATAATATCACCTTCTCCCATCGCTTCTATAAATGGCGTACGGTCGTAGTATTTGTTCCATGATGTTTTTGTTTTAAGTCCCGCTCTGTATATTGAAGAAGTCAAGTAGTATGAGAGCGCAAAACGCAGTAGTGTAAAGCCACCTGCAAACAGAAGAGCATTTTGTAGGTTTTGTAGAAATCCGCTTGGACTCCAAGCTCCTATAATAGCAAAGAAAATTGCTAAGAGGTTGAGGGAGTCTGGAACCATTTTGTATTTAAAGTCTATCATTGAGAGGGCAAAAAGCATTAAAAAACTCATACCCACAAAAAATGTAGGTATGCTTACTCCGAGTTTGTTAGCGAGTGCTAAAAAAAGAAGACCAGATATAAGTTCAACGATAGGATACTGAAAAGAAATACTGCTTTTACAAAAAGAGCATTTACCACCGAGAAAAATCCAAGAGAAGAGCGGAATATTGTGCCACGGTTTTAGTTGTGTGCCGCAAGAGGTACAGCGTGATCCTCCAAAGACCACACTCTCTTCATCTGGTATACGTAGGATAACGACATTTAAAAATGAGCCAAACAGAAGACCAATAACAAAGGCGAAAAAAAGTTCCACTACTTTAGTCCTCCAAAACGGCGTTCAACTTTTGTGAACTCATGTATAATCTTCTCTAGTGCCTCTTTTGTGAAGTCCGGCCAGAGAGTGTCTACAAAAAAGAGTTCCGCATATGCAGATTGCCAAAGAAGAAAGTTCGAGAGTCTATGATCTCCTCCTGTACGGATGAGTAAATCGACTGCATGTTTGCAGTCAAGAGAATTACTAAGCATTTCTAGAGTTATATCCTCTTCAGTGTTTTTCAGAGAGTTTATCGCACGAAGCATTTCATCTTGTCCTCCGTAGTTCAGAGCCAAAGATTGTACTAAGCCATCGCAATGTGCCGTTTTTTCTTGAACCATAGCGATTGTTTTTTGCAAAGTGTTTGAAAATGCTCTTATGTCTCCAATGGGTTCAAAACGTACATTATTTTCTAGGTAGACAGGAAGCTCATTTTTAAGATAAGTATCAAGAAGTTTCATCAAAAATTCAACTTCTAAACGAGGACGCTTCCAGTTTTCCGTTGAGAACGCATAGAGAGTGAGTCTTTCTATCTCTGGAGAGTTTGAACAGTATGTTGTGATCTCTTTTACGACATGAGCACCGGCTTCATGTCCCTTGACTCTCTTTTTACCTTGAAGTTCAGCCCATCGACCATTTCCATCCATGATGATTGCTATGTGTTTTGCTTGATTCATCTTTACTCTCCAAGACTTTTTGCGTTATCTGCTATGTGAAACGCGACTGTAAGTTTTAGGTCACTATCTATGGAGTTGCGACCCTTTTTTGTAATGAACTCTATCGCATTTGTCTCGCCTCCAAAGCTTGAAGAGTCTTTGAGAACATTTAAACAAACCGCATCAATATTTTTTTTCTTAAGCATGTTTGTCGCGTTGTACATTGCATTTGCTTCATCCATTTCGGCTTTAAAACCTATGACTCTTAAACCCTCTTTGTCTATAGAGCTTAAGATATCTCTATTTTTGTCCATCTCTAAAGTAAAGTTATCGCCTATATTCTCTTTTTTGAGTTTTCCGTTTTGTATCTCTTTTGGTAGATAGTCACTAACAGCTGCAGCCATGAAAACATAAGCTGTTTTATATGCGTCTTTTTTAGTTTCTAATAGAGAATTTGTAAGTGATTCTTCCATCTCCTCTGAGCTTTGAACTTTTAGTAGCTTTATCTCTTGTGGCAGATCATTTTCATGTCGAGTGGCAATGAGTGAGATATTCGCTCCTTTACAGTAAAGTGCAGTGGCAACTGCTGAAGCCATTTTTCCACTTGAGAAGTTCGAGATATATCTGACATCATCAATTTTTTCTATGGTACCGCCACCGGTGATGAGGGCATTTCTATCTTGCCAAAACTCCTCTTTTAAAAGTGTTTTCGCAGTTGTCCAGAAGATTTGAATCGGTTCTGCCATAGCACCATCGCCTGTTGTTTTACAAGCAAGTTCTTTCGTCTGTGTTTGTAAAATGGTATGCTGAGTACTTTGCAGTTTCTCTAGGTTTTCTTGTGTTATAGGATTATAAAGCATATTTGTATTTGCAGATGGTGCGAGTACTTTTTCTTTTGGGTAAGCAAGCGCACATTGAGTGAGCATGTTATCAGCTATACCATTCGCAAGTTTTGCCATAGTATTGGCAGTGGCAGGTGCTATAACAAAGACATCTGCCCACTCACCACTTTTTATATGATTATGTTCATTCACCCAAGACTCGTTTGTATCATCAAGAATAGGGTTTGAGGTGAGTGTTTCAAAAGTGAGCGGTGTAACGAATTTCTTTGCAGCGTCACTCATGACTACTTTGACCTCTGCACCTGCTTTTATAAAAAGACGTACAAGTTCAAGTGATTTGTAGACGGCTATGGAGCCACTGACTCCGATGAGTATCTTTTTATTTTTGAGCAAATTTGTTGGAATAATCATAATACATTCTTTTATATTGTTTTAAATAAGTGTTATTTTACCTTAAAATCCTTATAGGGAGGAAAAAAAGATATATTTAACCTTGCTTGAATATAATTGTTAGCTACATATAGAAGTATTAAAAAGGTGAATAATGACAACGAGTTTATTAGAGAACATCAGTAGTATCCCTCCATTACCTGAATCTGTACAGGAAGTTGAACGCGTCTATCAAAATCTTGATTCTACATTTGAGGATATGCAAAAAGCCATAGAGAAGGACCCCTTTTTGACGGCAAATATACTTCGAATAGTCAATAGTCCTCTCTATGGTGTGAAAACAAAAATCACTCGTTTAGAAAAAGCCATAGCTCTACTAGGGAAAAGCTCTATTAGAACTTTTGTTCTTAGTAGTGCAATTGATTCAAATTTTGAGATTGACCTTCTCCCTTATGGGATTACGCCTGAGCAGTTTAGAGCCGCGTGTGAAAGACAAATGGCTTTGGCAATTTCCTGGTTAGGTCGTAAAGAACCAGAGAGTAGTTCCATTTTAGCTCCTAGTGCATTTTTGGTAGATATTGGTCGTCTTATCATCTCTAAAACACTTATTGAAGAGAATAAAACTTCTGCAATTGAAGAAGCCTTAAACTCTGGAGCGACTATTACAGAAGCTGAAAAATTGGTCTGTGGAACAGAGACTACGGATGTAACTGCTACACTTTTTGAGAATTGGAACTTGGACCAGGAGATGATTGATGCAATTCGTCATAGTGATGAACCAGAAGGAGCTTCAGAAGATAAAAGGATTATGGCTGCACAGCTCAAAGTAATTCGTGAGAGTGTTATGCCAAACGGGGAGATTACAGAGGAGTCTATATCGGTCGCAAAAGAGACCATAGAAAAGTTTAGTTTAGATTTAGAGAGTTATGAAAATGCGTTGGAGAAGATTTTAGAAGACTAAAATCTTTTTTTACTCGCTTATTTCACATTTTTTATAAAAGCAAATATATAATCCTCAACTTGAGGTAGCAGTACCGTTCCATGCCCATCCCCCGAGATTATTATAGCAGTTCCAAAAATAGACTTTTGAGCATACTTCAAGCTTCTTTGGGCAGCTCCAAGTGGATCATTTTTTGCAGCTATGTAAAGCTGTTTTGTCATGGACATAGAGAGAGCCATATCCGTCTCTTCACTCAGTGCATTTAAACGTCCGCCAGAGATTGCTACAAGTGCCTTTGCATCATACTCATTGAGTAAAGGGATTATACTCCCTCCACCAAGAGAAGAACCAAAAAGATAGAGACTATCCATATCTAGAGAGTCATTTTCACTTACAAGTTCAAGCCAGACCATTAGGTCTTCAGGAATCTTCTTAAAATTAACTTTATTCTTACTCTGCTGAAGTGCTTCTTTTATATGGTCAAGTCTTGTATCTGTGATGATTTCATTTTTTGTGTCATTTTGTATGATGGATTTCCCATGACCTCGAAGGTCTACATTGAGAGTGGCATAGCCTCTTTTTTGAAACTTTTTTGCAAGTTCATTCCAGATAGTATGGTCAGCTCCAAACTGATGTGCGAAGAGTATGAGAGGAGCTTCTTTTGTTGTATTAGCAGGGATATCTAGCCACCCATATAACTTGAAACCATCATCTGAAGTGATGGTGAGCTCTTGCGAAAAGAGAAGAGATGTAAAAAGTACTGTAAGTAGAAAATGTTTCATATTTAACTCCTATTGTATGTATCTTACATTCCAAATGTAAAATGAGAGTTAATTTTATTTATCAAAAAACTTATAGTAAAAATCTTTGATTTGGCGAAGTTTTGTTCTGCTTAATGCTAATGAACCTTTTGCAACAGTACCACTCGTGACTGTAGTTCCCGCGGCAATCATAACATCATCTTCTATGGTCACAGGAGCAACAAGTTGACTATCACTCCCCACAAAGACGTTTTTCCCAATAATAGTTTTATATTTTTTGACACCATCGTAGTTACAAGTTATAACACCAGCACCAATGTTAGTTCCCTCATCCACGTGAGCATCACCAATATAACTTAAATGTCCCGCTTTTACACCCTTAAGAGAAGATTTTTTCACCTCTACAAAGTTTCCTATATGTGTATCTTCTATGTATGAAGCTGGACGAAGATGAGCGAGTGGTCCTACATCTGAGTTTTTGACTACACTATCTTCAATAACTGAGCCAGATTTTATGTGAGAAGATGAGATAAGTGTCTCTCCACATAAACGACACCCATTTTCAACGATACACTCACCTTCAAATGCCACGGTAGATTCTATAAAGATAGTTGAGGGAAGTTGCATAATCACGCCTTCACTCATCCAGTGTGTCTTGATACGATTTTGCATAATCTCTTCAGAATCAGCGAGGTCTTTTTTTGAATTGACACCTTTAAAATGCTCTTCGTCAACAAGCAGTGGTGTTATGCTCAGTCCATCAGCTTTTGCCATCGCTATGACATCTGTAAGGTAGTACTCCTTCTGTGCATTTTCATTGCTTAAAAGTGGAATGTACTTTTCTATGACAGATTTTGAAAATGCATAAATACCGGCATTTACAGTTGTAGTGAGTAACTCTTTTGCGTTTGCATCTTTTTGCTCAACGATATACTGCACTTGGTTGGACTCATCTATTACAACACGACCATAACCACTTGGATTTTTAAGATCAAAGATGGACATGATAACATCTGCATTTGTATCTATAAAACCTTGGAGAGCATCTGCTGTTATAAGAGGCATATCACCATTAAGTACTAAAACTTTTTCATTCTTCGGAGCTATGTTTTTCATCGCTCCACCCGTGCCTGGAAAATTTTTAGCATCTTGAACTACAAAGCTGATGTTGTCAAAAAATGCAGACATTTGCTCTATAACTGCATCTTTTTGATGTGCTACAACAATACTAACATCATTGGAGAGTTCTAAAGATGCTTGAATGATATGATAAAGCATAGGTTTACCGCTGATAGAGTGAAGTACTTTGGCTTTTGTAGACTTCATACGACTCCCTTTTCCAGCCGCTAGTATCACTATGCTTATATCATTTTTACTCATTTGTCAGTTCCTTATTCTCTTTGGTTATTGTAAATTCATCCGCAATTTTACCATGAATGTTTAAAAATTTTGATGTTAACGTTGTTGGTGTTAACTCTATAATAAGTGAACCCATTTCGTGGAGTGAGTAGGGTAGAGCAGGGTGAGAGTATGTTGCTCCATCAAGTTTTGAAGAAGAGCCACAAACTTGGTAGATTGTTCCACTATTTTTTCTCTTACACGAAGATTTTGTATAGTCTGTTTTTCTATTTTGAACGATATTTTCCTTACTAAAAGTATCACTTTTTCCAAGATGGTTTACTATAAGTTTTGAACGCTCATAGCCATGTGAATGACCACTTAAAACCAAGTCGACTCCATATGCATCAAAGATAGGTACAAAGTTCTCACGCATATCTTTAAGACGTCCACGACTATCCCAGTCACTATCTGACTTATGTCCACCGTCTGTGTAAGGAGGAGTATGAAATGCGACTATAACCCAGGGTTTCTTGTTTGCCGCTAAATCACGTCGAAGCCAGTTTGCCATATCTCCATCACTCTCTCTACTGACTGTTTCACTATCAAGCATTACAAGATGGAGGTTACCATTATCTATCGAGTAAAACTCTTCAGTATGGGAAGGTACCCCACCAGCCTCAGCATTTGTAGGAAAGTCAAAGATATTATAAAATGCCCAACGACGTGCATCGTGGTTTCCTACTACTGCCCAAGGCACATAGCGTTTTACAAGTTCCACATAGGGTTCAAAGAGTGTAGTATTAAACTGTTCTTGTGTTCCACTAGAGTAGGCATTATCGCCTAGGAGAACCCACATGTCAAGTTTGTTGTAGTCACCATCTATATAATCGAGAAGTCTCTTGTATACCTCTGTCTGATTTTTACCGACCTTGCCACTATCTCCAATCACCCATAATCGCTGTTTGTCTGCACTCTCACAAAAGGTTGTAAAACTTCTTCCATTGTTGTCGATTGTCATTGAAGGAGAGCTAACTTTATAGAAGTACTGAGTACACTCTTTGAGTTTTGGAATAGTTATACGATGCTTATCCGTAGTCTTTTCTTCAAAAAGAACATTGCTAAGTGTCTGTGGAGTGAGTCCGTAAGCCACACTTCCCATCTCCTCATTTTGTGTTTGCCATTTGAGTGTGATAGAGTTTTTCGTCTGCATAACCATGTAAGGCTGACGTTCGACAAACTGAAAACTTCCGTAACTGACATCTATGAGACGACCAAGACCATACAGTGCACCAAGAGCTAAGAGAGTATAGAGTGTTCTAGTGAGTATCTTTTTCAAGTTTGTCCTTCATTTTTGAGTATATAAATAGAGTAGATATTACTCCTACAATTATACCAGCTAACAAGTCACTTATAAAGTGGTCATTTGCAAAGATTCTACTTATGAGTGAGAGTAGCGTTATGCTTATCCAGACGTAAGCATACTTAGGAAATAGAATCATTAGGTAAGTAAAAACTGCCATGCTGGTCGTCGTATGCCCCGAAGGAAAAGAGGAATAGTGCGTAGAGTTCTGTAGAAGCATCTTTATTTGGTAGTCTATATTTTGCATAAAGCTAAACTCGGGGTTTTGAAAAAAAAGAAAACCAAAACTATCTTCCCCATTTTCAAGTTTCCAAGGACGAAGACGTCCAAAAAGAGGTTTCAAAATGACACTGATGAGCCCTGAGAAAAGATTTGCATAAAGTAGAAATAAAAATCGCTGCATATAGAGAGAATTTTTCTTGATAAACCTAAAATAAAGCGCTCCTAAAACTCCTATACCTATATACCAGTGTGACTCACCTAAGGTACTTACTTCTTTACCAAACTTTTTGAAAGTACTTGCGTTATCTATAAAGTAAAGTGAGACAGATTTATCTACATAAAAGTAAGAAATGAAAATAAGTAGAACTATAAATACTATAAAAATAAAATACTGTTTTTTAGAGAAAATCATTTGAGCCCTTGGTAATTACTACACTTAAAAAGTTTGATGCTTTTTTCTTCTCTTGCATCTTCTAAAAGGTTAAAAGCGTCTAAAAGTTCGACCTTGTCACAGTTCATGTAGTTTTTTATATCTTTGTGTGCAAATTTGAAGTCTATGATAATGATATCTTTGCCAAGTGGTGTTTGCTTTTGCCAGATATCAAATTGATCGTATCTGTTGTCTATGAGATAAACTTCAGAGTGGTATTTGGCATTGTAGACAATCGCACGTGAGGCAAGTGTCCAGAGTGTAACTCCAATAGCTTCGTGTTCAGGGTCTTGTATGTATTCGTTTGTTTTTTCCATGATTGATTCAAAACCGTAAATATCTATCTGTATCGAGTTTTCATCAGGTAGGGGAATGATTTTTGTTGCTACTTCTAGATAGATGAGAGTAGAGAGTAAAATGCCAAAACCTATAGCAAATGTGAGGTATCTTCTCCAAGCAAGTGATTTTTCATATAGATAGTAAATACCAATGGGAATAAAAAGCAGGTAAAAAAGAGCTGACCAGTGAGGAAGAGCAGTTTTGTAAAGTGCTGAGTAGGTAAAAAATAAAAAGAGTGTTGCACCAAAAAGAGCACTTAAGAAAAGTGTATCATTCCTAGATACAAAGGCACGATAGAGTCCGTAAAAGGCAATAAGTGAGAGAAATGGGTTGTAAGCGAAGAGTTGCGCACTCAAAGAGGCTCCAAAGCCTTTGAAATTTATCTGCTCGTTTGCTACTACATGGTTGCTCTGATAGGAAAAGCTTATCCAATCATTTTGAATGTTCCAGTACAAAACTGGAGTTATCAGTAAAAGTCCTAAAGCCATGGTAAAGAGTATTTTAGGATTGAAAAAAATGTCGTATCTTTTTTTGAGAACAAAATAGAGAATAGGAGGCAGTATAAAGAGTACAGCGGTATACTTACTAAGACCTGCAAGACCTAAAAGAAGACCTAAAAGAAGCCACTCTTTTAAACCTTGTGTTTTTTCTAACTTTATCACTGTGAAAATGATAGGAATAATAAGTAAAAATAGCAGAGTGTCTGGCATAAGCATCAAAAATAGAGCATTAAATATAAAAGACGCATGGAGGGCTAGAACACCTATAAATGCTAACTTAGCGTCTGAATTGATTTCAAAAAGTAACTTATAGAGAAAAATAGAGGTAAAAAACCCAATGGTAATGGCACTGATACGAGAGCCGAGTTCATCTATACCAAATAGAGAGGTAAAGATATACTGAGTCCAACCAACAAGCGGTGGATGATCAAAGTAACTCCAGTCAAGATTAAGAGCATAGATAAGATAGTGTGCCTCATCAGCTCCCAAACCTAAGTGAGGAGCAATAAGTAACCGAAAAATGGCTACAAAAGTGATGAGATATAGAAGAGGTTGATGCTCTCTAGTGAGTAAGTTCATCAAGTTTAAATTTTAAAGTGTTAAATACCCAATCAGGTGTGATTATCTTTATACATTGATTATCAGAACATGGTGTTTTTCTATGGTTTGAAGCACTTACACAAGGAGAACAACTCATACCTGCATAGATGGGAGTCGTTGGTCCAAGGGAACCATAAAGAGCTGGTGTTTCAGGTCCGAAGATAACAAAAGTGTGCATATCTGTTATAGAAGCAAAATGGGCAGGCCCGGAATCATTAGTAAGCATAAAGGCACAAACGCTATAAAGAGCCGGGAGCTGTAAGAACTTTACCTCCCCTGCAAAGTTTATACAGCGATCATCAGCCACATAGTCTGCTAAGAGTTGTGCACCTTCTCGCTCAGCCGGAGCACCTGTGAGTAAGACTATGGCATTCTCATTGTAGCTAAGGATTTTTTTGATGACATCACCATAATTTTCTCTATCCCAACGGCGTTGTGGAAGTAAATCAGAAGCATTTGAGTTTACTAAGATAACTGGATTTTTCTCCTTGTCGAAACCACTATAAAGGCCAGAGATAACTGTACGAACTGCATCTTGTTCTTCTTCTTTAATATCCGCTTTTGCAATCTGTATCTCTTCATCTGAAATAACACGCTTTAAAAAAGGAAGTTCTTGAGACTCACTTAAAAGTGCATCAACTAAAGCAATGAAGTTTTTCGTGATATGCTGATGAGCATTGTACGCTACTTTATGTGTTAAAAAGTCTCCACGGTAAAGTCCTTCGTTATGAAAGGCATGAAAACCTACACGGTTCACCGCTCCACTTGCAACTGTCAAAAGAGCAGTAAAACGTGAAAAAAGTTCAAGGTCTATAACGGAGTCTATCTCTTTTTCTCTACACCATTTTAAAAATTTCAATGATGATGTAGCGAGGTTAATAAGGCTACTTTCGTCAATCGTGTATATATTTTCCTCTTTTACAGTTCCTAAGAGCTGCAGGGAAACTTTGTTTTTTGAGAAGATAACAAAAAACAACTCACCTTCAATGTTTTCCTTGAGTTTTCGCATAGCTGGATCAACAAGGATAGCACTTCCCATCTCTGAGAGTTCAATGAGGAGAACATTTTTAGGTTTAACTTTTTTTGGAGGAAGAAAAAAATCGACTGTTTTTTTGATAAGTGTGCCTGTAAATGCTAGGGGAACTCCTGCATAGTAGTCTATACTTCTCATTGTGTCTACGTTCATGGTTGAATCCTTATAGTGTGTTTCATTTTCTTTTTCTTTCGTTATGTTGCTTTTTTACTTTTTATCCAGAAATAAGAGCCTGGTAGAGCACTTATAATAAGAAGCAGTCCGTATAAAATACTCATCGCAAGCACTTTTGTCTGGTCAGCTCCAACAAGCATAAAGATACCTATCATCGCACCTTCTCGAACTCCCCATCCTGCAAGTGAAATAGGTACGATTGTAAGTAAAAACACTGGGGGAACAGCAATAAGAAGTGTTTGAAAACTCAAATCTAAGCCAAGAGCCAAAGAGAGCCCGTACATCGTTAAAACTGAAAAGAAATGAACAATAACTGAGATACTTATATGCTTAAGCAGAAGTACACGTGAGGCATAAAGAGAGTTAAGCCTGTTAGCAAGCCTTACAAAAAGGTTGAGACCTTTTATATTTGTTAAAAATGTAAGACGATGAAGTTGAAAAAGAAGAGCAAAGCCCATTATTCCACTTAAAGTAATAGCAATGATTAGAAGCGAAAACTCTCTATCAAAAGCTCCAAAAAAGAGGAGGGTTGCAAGAAGGTTTAAGACTAAAAGACCAACAAGACCAACAACACGATCTACAAAGACAACATAAAAGGCATCTTTTTTATCATACTCTTTATGTGTGAGATCGAGAATACGAACTGCATCTCCACCAATACTAGAAGGCAGGACTTGGTTAAAAAAAGTCCCCTTGAAATAGCTCTGTACATAAAAAGAGAGCTTCTCTTTAAAGACGAGAAGTTGTGAGATCTTAAACCATCTGTAAGCCGCTAGATATGTGGAAGTAAGTTGCATAAGTAGTGCAACTAAAATCCAACCACCATGACTGTTAAAGAGGATTTTACTAAATTCGATGAAGTCAATATTTCTAAAAAGAAAGTAAAAGATAGCGATAGTAATTAAAAGTTTTATAATGTTTTTCATATGAGTGCTATTTTATCGAAAATATTATTAATTTTTTCAAAAAATGAGTATACTTTTTTTGTTTCAATACATCTACAGTCTAGTTCTTATATCGGCTACTTCAAGTATTTGTTCGTCCCCACTACTATCCCCATAAGCGTATATTGTTTCATAGTCGTTTAAGTCCAAAATCTCTTTTACTCGTGTTAACTTCTCTTGTCCATGGCAGTTGGGCGTTTTAAAGTGTCCACTGAAGACTCCGTTGAGAAACTCCAGTTGTGTGGAGAGTAGCTCCACATTCTCTGCATTTGTCCAGGGTTCCAGCCAACATTTCATTGATGCTGATACGACTATGACTCTATCGCCCTTTTCTTTGTGTTCTAGAAATTTTTCATAAATCTCATCTCTGAGAATGGGAGTGATACACATAGTGGAAAACTTATAGGCGAGTTTTTTAAATGTAGACTCTTTAATTCCCTTAAAATAGAGACGAAAAAGCATCTCTTTCGCCTTTGAGTTATGCATGATTCCAAGTCTATAGAGGAGGTAGATAGGAGAGAAAAAGAGAAGCTTAAGATAATAGACACGCTTACCTACCGCAAAGATAATGAACTCCTCTAGAGAGTCCTTTGTTGTAAGTGTTCCATCAAAGTCAAAGAGGGCTAGGTTCATCTACTCTTTTTCATCCGTATAATATCTATCATCAAAGTAGCACTTTCCTTTTGGTAAAAAGGCTGGTAGAGTGTAAAACTTCTCTTTTTGGACTTCTAAGAAGTGTTTTTTATACTTTTCATAGCTAAAGTCTTTACACTCACTCACATAAAAAACTGCATCTTCAACTTTGAAAGTTTCAATTTTAACCTCTTGACATACATTTGAAAAACGCTCTTTTTGCATCTCTCTGTTGTCAAAGAGGTAGATGTCTTTTTTGTCTAGTTCTCTTACATCAACTGCTCTATCATCCATTCGACCAAATGTGGAGTTGCTAAATATCATCGGAGCATCTTTTTTGCAGTAGTAGTTGAGCATAGATGAATTTGTATAGCCCACTGTAAAGAGGGGTTTGTCTACATACTTTTCATCTAAAACTGCACATGTCTCAACTGTTTTTTTTGCAAAAACCACATCCTCGTAGTAATAACTCGACTTTAAAAACGAGAGTGGCATCAGATGAATAGCTGAAGCTAGAGGGACTAAAATAACGATATGCATAAAGGTGAAAATGGCGTTATATTTAAAGAGCTTTTTGAGGTAAACATCATCTAAAAACGCGAAGAGTAGAAAGAGGTAAGGGATAAAAAGTACAAACCAGTGGATTCCCATTTGGTTTTTAAGAGAAACAAGAAAAAACACTATAAACATTAAAGAGAGTATGGAGATTAGAAGTGTTAAAAGTTCTCCACGGAAAAAGTTTTTCCTACTTTTATAGAGAAAGTAAAATGCCCAGGGAGTTACGACATAAATAAGGTTTAACAAGAAGTTTCCAAAGGTTTCAAAGTTGTACTGGGACTCTGTTCTTGCAAAGAAGTTAAACATGATGTTATTCCAACAACAGTTGTAGTTGAAGTAGAGGTTCTGTACGATTGCTAGTAGGACTATAAAAGCTGCGATAAGTACATTTTGTATCGCTCTTGTTTTAAACGATACAAAAACGAAAATAAGAAGAGAGATAAGTAAAAATGCGGCAAAGTACTTACTTAAAAATGCAGCTCCAAGAAAAATCCCTGCTAGAACAGAATATGTGATTTTTTTTTCTTTATGAAAAGAGTAAAGCAAAAACATTGTTCCAAGTGTTCCAAAGAGAACAAGAGGAATATCGTTTGTAAAAAGAGACATAAGTATGTCAACAGGTGATGCAAGAAAAAGCAAAAAAAGGAGATAGGCCTTGTTTTCATCTACATATAAAATTGCTATCTTATAAACAGCATATGCAACTGTGATGGCAGCCATAAAACTAAAAAGCCTAAAAAAGAAAATGGAATCGCTAACAAAACTCATAAGGTAAATAAGCCAGCCAACCATAGGAGGATGGTCGTAGTAGCCACTAGAGAGATGCGTTGCCCATTTGATGAAATAAGCTTCATCACCGGTAAGTGGTACAAGTGCTAGTATAAGGAGTTTTAGAAGTAGGATAGCACCTACAGTCTTTATCTCCCTGGAGTAACTTTGTATCATATGCTCATCTTCTTAAACATGAACTCTGGAATGTTACGGATGATGAACATTACATATCTCCATACCCATTTCGTATAAAGGATACTTTTTCCCTTTTGTTGTGCGTGAAATATATCAAGTGCTACTTCACTTGGCTGTGCTGTAAGTTTTTCTGGAAGATCGAGGTGTTCTGTCATCTTTGTGGCAACAAAACCAGGCTTTACTGTCAAAACATGTACGCTGCTCTCATAAAGTCTATTTCTTAAACCTGAAAGATATGTGCTAAACGCAGCTTTTGCACTTCCGTAAATGTAATTTGCTTTACGACCACGGTCACCTGCAACGGAACTTACACCTACGATGAAACCGTTACGTCTCTCTTGCATATCATTTGCTATGATGTTTAGGAGTGAAACGGCTCCCGTATAATTCACATTGATAGTATTTAAGCTTTCATCCCAATTTTTTTCTGCTATGTGTTGTTCTGTCATATAACCAGAGACTATAACAACACCAAGTAGTTTTATATCGAGCATGTCATAAAACTGCTGATGTGTATCAAAGGCTGTAATATCAAGCTCTTTAAGCTGGACATCCTTATTTCCTCGTACTCTTAGGTCTTCTGCAAACTCTTCAAGCTCATCAACCTTTCTTGCTGCCAAGTACAAGTCGTAACCATTCTTTGCATAGACTCTTGCAGTTTCTTTTGCTATATCACTCTTTGCGCCCACTATTAATACATAACTCATAATTAAATCTCCACTCTTTTACTTTGTAGTGAGTTGAATTTCTCACTCATTTTGTTTGTTTTTCTATACTCTCTAAACTGTTCAATCTTTGGATATCCTTGTTCAAAGGTCTCTTTAGTGACTCGTACATCTTTTGTAAGATATATACGACCTCCAAACTCTACGACCACTTCATCCAACTCATCTAAAAGCTCAAAAAGTCCTTCTTCTATCTTAAAGTCAAGTGCTAAAGAGTAGCCCTCTATCGGAAAAGAGAGATAGTTCTCATTTTCTTTCCCATAGAGTTTTAGCACGGCTAAAAAAGAGCCTTTGCCACTTTGGGCGATTTTCTCTAGGATGATTTTGAGTCCATTAAAACTACTCTCTTTAGGAAGTATGAACTGGTACTGGGTAAAACCATTTTTGCCATAAATACGGTTCCAGTTTTGTATAGCGTCAAGTGGATAAAAAAATGTATCTATGCCTACTCTCTGTTTTGAGATACCATTTGGCGCCTTGTTATAGTAGAGCCAATTAAAAGCTTTGACACTTAGTTTGTTGAGGGCAAAACTTGGAAAGTTAAAAGGGATGTTTAGTCTGCCTTTTGGCTTGTACATCAAGTCTCCATCATCCGCAAAGTCTCCAACCATCAAAAGACACTTGCCAAGTGCCTCACCTTTTGCAAGACAGTCTATCCAAGCGACTGAATAAGGCGTGTCTTTGTACTCTTCAAAAGCCGCAAAAGTCTCTTCAAGATTTTTTGTTTTTATGGTTGTTTGACGAATGAACTGAGAGTTTATTTTTTTCAGAGAGATTTTTGCATCAAGGATTATACCCGTGAGTCCCATCCCTCCACATGTAGCGAGAAATAACTCTTCGTCTTTCGTAACAGTGACTATCTCACCACTTTCAAGCATAAGACGGAACTCTTCAACGCATTGGCTAAAACAACCCTCCACGTGATGATTTTTTCCATGGACATCAGAAGCTATAGCCCCTCCGATAGTGATGAGTTTAGTTCCAGGTGTTACTTTTAAAAACCATCCACGTGGTACAAAGGCTTCGAGCACATCACTAAGCAGTGCTCCTGCTTGAGCATGTAAAATACCACGCTCTTGGTCAAAGCCCAAAAAGTAGTCATAGGGTTTTGTGTAGATGATTTCATCTGCGATGGCAGAATCACCATAGCTTCTTCCGTTTCCAAAAGGGATGAGCTCTTTATTCTCCTGCAGTGTGCTTTTAAGTTCGTTTAAAGTTGTGAGTTTGTGGACTCTGTTTTGTGTTTTTGGGTACATACCCCAGCTGATTAAACTCATAACCCATCCTTAAAAACAAATTTTTTATCAAGTTGATACTTTACGATATAGCCTATGCTAAGACCAAGGAGTGCACCAAGATACTTTGCATTTTCAAATGCTAAAAGAGCGTCAAATGCAATTTCAAATCCCCAGAAGATAAAAGTCGTAAAAACACCCATGAGCGAGTAGAGAACAAATTTCTTGCCATCATCCTTTTTACTTTTTGGAGTGTGAAAGAAAATGTATTTTTTATCTAAAATATACTTGAGGACTAAACCTGCAAGTGTTCCGAAAAACATTGCGACATAGAGTGCTAAGAAACCATCATAAAGCATAAAGCTGAGATACTGAAACAGTAAATTTACCAATGTAGATATGATAGCAAAAAGTACATAACGAAATGCAATCATAAATACTTCGCTATATAGATAAAACTAAAAAGCCAAAGAAGTATGCTCACTTGTAGAAATCTATCTTTAAGCACTATCTTTGTCGGACTACCACTAATCTGCTCGACAAAAGTTATCTGCATATATCTCAGTATGCCAAGAATGACGAAAAATGCCGTAAGGTAAAGATGCTCATTTCCTATACGTGAGATAACCTCTGCTGAGACTGTATACTGAAGATAACTCAGTATAACAACTCCACTCATAAGAACCATAGCGGCATTTACGAACTCTAGGTTGTAACCATCTATGTTTTTTCGAGTCTCTTTGCCTTTGAGTGAGAGGAGTACGTCATCTCTACGTTTGGCGAGAGAGAGAAAGATAGCAAGTAAAAACGTGATGATAATAATCCACATCGACAGTGGAGTGTCTGTAGCAATAGCACCTGCAAAAAGACGAAGAACGAAACCGGTAGAGATGATAAAGATGTCTACAATAGCAATGTGCTTGAGTTTAACAGAGTAGAGAATATTAAGTGCAAAGTAGATAAACAAAACTATAAGAAGTTGTGTATTGAACATATAAGCTATAAAAAATGTACATCCGGCAAGAGCAAGAAATAAAAAGTTGGCATTAGCAAGAGAGATAGCACCACTTGCGAGTGGACGTTTGCATTTCGTAGGGTGTTTTTTGTCCTCTTCTACATCCATATAGTCATTTAAGATATACACACTACTTGCTAGAACACTGAAGAGTGCAAAAGCATACAGTGAATTTAAAAGAGTCTCTTGGGTTATACTAAACGCAAAAAGAATAGGAGCGAAAATAAAAAGATTTTTTATATACTGGTGTGGTCGAAGTAGGGTGATGATATTTTTCATTTTTCTCTCTTTTTAAGTTCATCTTGAGTGTATGGGTTGGAGACTCTGTATGTATAAAAGACACGCTTATTAGGTACAACAATATAGGTGTCAATAAGCTTTACATCTTTATAGTACTTTTTGAGTAGTCCATCACGTTTAGTATTACGAGCGAGTACTAAACCATCTTTGTGCCACTCTTTCTCATCGCGCCACATATCGTACTGTGAATATCTATCATCTGTTGCAAGATCAGTCTCTGGATGACCTGGAAGAAAAAACTTTAAGTAAGCGGTGGTTGTAAGGTGTGCTCCATAAAAGTGATCGCCTTCTTTGGCGTGAGTCTCAAACTGGGCAATGACCTCTTTTGTCTTGTACATAAAACGTTGTACCTCTGGAAGGTGCATTAAAAGCACATAACGAGCTAGAAGAGTAAATATGATAGCGATGGAAAGTCCAATCTTGAAGGTCTTATGAAGTTCGTACTTATGAAAGATGATAGCAAGTAAGATAGCACCACTTATATATGCCGGAGCACTATAACTTGGAGCCATGCTCATGTAAAAGCTCTTGTAAGTAAAAAAGAGAAGAGTTACGGCCGTACTTAATGCTAAAAAGAAAAGTTTATCATTTTTGTAAAAGAGCTTTTCCTTAATAAGAAAAAAGAAAAGCACAGCTGTAAAAACAGGAGAGAAAACGCCAAACTGCGCACCAATAAATTCAAAAATCAGCCAAGGTTGAATCTCAAAACTTTCAGTTGTTCCATGTCCTATTTGAAAAAGAAAACTAATCCAGTCGTGTTGGTAGTTCCAGTAGAGCATAGGAGAGATAACTAAAAGTGAGGTAATACTTCCAAGATAGAAGTTGGGGTTTAGAAATAAAGAGCGTTTCTTAACAAGTGCAAAAATGAGAATAGCCACGACAAGGAGAATCGCAGAGTACTTGCTCAGCATCATGGCGCCTAAAAAGAGTCCTGCAAGAAGGAAGTCTCTACGTTTTTCTTCAAAAAAAGCTTTGTATGTGTAGTAGAGTCCAAGTGTCCAAAAGAGAGTTAACGGTGCATCTGGAGTTGCAAAGATAAATCCAGCATGTGTAAGTATAACCGAAGAGAAAATGAGCACAGTAGTGAGTGCTATTTTTTCATCGCTGAGGAGTTTTGTAAACTTATACATGTATAAAAATGAGATACTCATACTAAAAATATTGACAAGGCGAACGCCCCAGACATCTTGAGATATAAAATTGGAGAAGTAAATCATATAAGCAATCATTGGGGGATGATCATAGTAGCCAGCTTGAATATGATGACTCCAC
>SWCD01020120.1_pt1 | contig 36642 bp, 18 predicted proteins | sample 4693011 | NCBI WGS metagenome assembly SWCD01 (sample SAMN10267278, study PRJNA491770) | bioreactor metagenome | isolation source: DHS bioreactor inoculated with marine | place: Japan: Omine Ridge, Nankai Trough
CCCCCCGAAAATGGCATTTTCAGGCTCGAATAATTACGGAAATTCTCTAATTCCAGGGACTTAAGCATGTTGATGCATCAATTCTATGTGACAACTTTACTATTTGCAGCATACCTCACTCGTGGTATATACCTCAAGACAGAGGGGAGACAACGCAACAAACAAAGCAAAACCCCTGAGTAATATAGTGTTCCAAAATTGAAAAAAATGCTATAAAGTGTTAGAATAAAAGGAATAACAAAGAAGTCAAGCCTTGCGAAAGCGCTACAAAAAATCATGAATAACACGTTTAGCATAATATATCTCGTTACAGCAGGCCTACTTGCCCTTGTACCAGCCATCTTCTGGGGGTACATCTTTTACAAGAAGCAGCCTGAAAACAAGGTGACCGTGGCCCGTTTGTTCGGAGCTGGCGCCCTTGCAGTAGCCCCATTGCTATTATACAAATATCTGTGGCAGTTTTTTCCATGGATAAACGCGTTCTTGTACACCAATTCCTTCCAAAACGACGTGTTAGGTTTTGGTAACGTCGCATTGTTGCCAGTCGACGTACTTCTAACTTTCATGATTGTTGGGGTAATTGAAGAAATTGCAAAATATACTGCAGTGAAAGCGGTTGATCACAAGAGAATTTGTTCAATTACTGACTATATTGAGTATTTTATTATTGTTGGCCTGGGCTTTGCATTCGCAGAAAACATAATTTACTTCTACAATATCATGCACGTAAAAGGCGTTGAGAATGTCTTTTTGCCATTCCTGTTCAGGTCCTTATTCTCTACTTTTGCTCATGTGATGTTCTCGGGTATCTTTGGTTATTATTACGGGTTAGCAAAATTTGCCGATCCAGTTCTTAAAGAAAAATACAATGAGGGAAAGTGGGAGCTGCTTCGAAATATCATGGCTAAATTAAGACTGAATCGTACTCGTACCTTTCATGATGAGAAGATTCTACAGGGATTAGTAATAGCAGTCACTCTCCACGCATTCTTCAATATTTTCTTGGAAATGAACTGGACCTTTTTCATTGTTCCATTCCTCACTATAGGATTCGTGACACTGTCATATCTCTTCGACAATAGACGAGTAGATAAGGATTATTGTTTGGCAGAAGAGCTCCGCAGAGACAAATTCTTATAGTTCATTGCCAGTTTCAAAAATTAGTGGTATTCTCAATGCCGCTTAAGTTTTTGAATATGCACAGCAAATGGTCCTTATAGTACTAATCAAGGGCTGGTAGATACTTGTATCTGGCATTATTAGTACAATCATTTACTGTCACTAAAAAGAGGGAAATTATGCAAAATGACAAAATTATCGTAAAAGGTGCAAGATTACACAATCTAAAGAATGTCAACGTTGAGATCCCCAAGAATAAACTCACTGTTATCACTGGCTTATCAGGCTCAGGAAAATCATCACTAGCCTTTGATACTATTTACGCAGAGGGACAACGCCGCTACGTAGAAAGCCTATCCACATATGCACGCCAATTTCTGCAATTAATGGAAAAACCTGATGTAGACTCAATAGATGGATTGAGCCCAGCTATTTCAATTGATCAGAAATCTGCCCCCAGAAATCCACGTTCCACAGTAGGCACAGTAACTGAAATATACGATTATTTACGCTTATTATTCGCCAAAATTGGGGTTCCATATGATCCAGTATCAGGGGAGCCATTAACTCGACAATCAGCTTCAGAGATTGTGGAGCTCATCTCACAAATGCCTGAAGGCAAGAAAATACTTTTACTCGCTCCAATTATCACGCTAAAAAAAGGCGCTCACACTAAAGTTTTTGAAAAAATAAAGAAAGATGGTTTTGTAAGAGTTCGAACAGATGGCGAAGTAGTAAGCATTGTGGACGTGCCGGAGCTTCAGGAAAGTAAAAAACATACCATAGAAATAGTAGTTGACCGTTTAGTCGTAAAGAATTTTAAAAAGTCATACAAAGTAATGACAAATGGGGATAAAGTTGAAGTCCCAAATCCTGACAGAAGTCGATTAGCAGATTCAGTAGAACTTTCGCTTAGAGAAGGTCAGGGGCAAATGCTTGTAGTAGATAATGAAACAAAAGAGGAGCAAAATTACTCTGAACAATACGCCTCGGCCGATTCCGGCATCAATATCCCAGAAATCACCCCAAGCCTATTTTCCTTCAACTCCCCTCAAGGTGCCTGCGAACACTGCCACGGCCTCGGCACAAAGCTGGAGATCAATCCAAAATTGATTATTCCAAACCAAAAATTAACATTAGCAGAAGGCGCCGTCATGCCTTGGTCCGCAACAACAAGCCATCTCACCTGGTATAATCGAATACTAGAAAGCGTAGCAGATGATTTGGGATTTTCCATGAATGTTCCGATTAGCAAGCTATCACAAGAACATTTACAAACCGTTCTGTACGGAACAGGTGACAAAAAATACAAAGTGCAAATGGGTGGAGAAGAAGCCCAGCAAAAACAAAGCGGTTTCAAAGGAGAGTATCACACCCGTTTCGAGGGAGTTATCCCCAATTTGGAAAGGAGATATCACGACACAGATTCTGATTATATCCGACGCAAAATAGAGAGATATATGCAAGTTTTGCAGTGTCCCAAGTGCGAAGGCAACAGACTTAAGCCAGAAGTTTTGGCTATTAAAATCGATGGAAAATCTGTAATTGAAGCCACACGTTTCTCTGTGAAAAAGGCGCTCATTTACTTCGCAAAGCTCAAATTAAGTAAATATGAGCAGGAAATTGCAAGAACAATAATCAAGGAAATAGTAAACCGTCTGCAATTCCTGGAAAATGTCGGCCTCAGTTATTTGACCTTAGAGCGCGCTGCAAACACCCTCTCCGGTGGAGAAGCCCAGAGAATTCGTTTAGCTACTCAAATCGGCTCTAAACTGTCTGGAGTGATTTATGTATTAGATGAACCTTCAATTGGGCTACATCAAAACGACAATGCCAAGTTGATTAACACATTGGTAACATTGCGAGACATCGGGAACACAGTAATTGTAGTAGAACACGACACAGACACCATGCTTTCTTCAGATCATATTCTGGACATCGGCCCTGGAGCAGGCAAAAATGGAGGATTGGTGGTAGCAGAAGGCACTCCTGCAGAAATTATGAAAAACAAAAATTCTATTACTGGGCAATATTTGTCAGGAAAAATGGAAATACCAATTCCAAAGAAAAGGCGAAAAAGTAATGGTAATTTCTTGAAAATCATCGGAGCATCAGAGCATAATTTAAAAAACATCAGCGTTGAACTCCCTCTTGGTATATTTACCGCAATAACTGGGGTATCGGGATCAGGGAAGTCTACTTTAATCAACGATATACTGGTCAGAGAACTTTCAAAGGCTATATATGGCTCAAGAGCAGTTTCAGGGGCTCATAAGTCAATAGAGGGGCTCCAACACTTGGATAAAATAATAAACATAGATCAATCTCCAATCGGACGTACTCCTCGCTCGAATGCAGCCACATATACAGGTGTATTCACAGATATTCGTGAATTATTCTCAGGAACCTCTGAAGCAAAGCTACGAGGATATAAAACTGGCCGTTTCAGTTTCAATGTTAAAGGAGGCCGCTGTGAAGCTTGCCAGGGAGATGGAATTAAAAAGATAGAGATGCACTTCCTCCCAGACATATACGTCCAATGTGAAGTATGTAAGGGCAAAAGATACAACTCAGAAACGCTTGAAGTCACATATCGCGGCAAAAATATCGCCAACGTACTGTCCATGTCCGTAGAAGAGGCGCTTGAATTTTTCGATGCAATTCCAAGTATCAAAACAAAATTGGAGACTTTACATCAAGTAGGGCTTTCTTATATTAAGCTCGGCCAGCAAGCCACAACCCTTTCAGGAGGGGAGGCACAGCGTATTAAACTTTCTACAGAGTTATCACGAAAATCCACAGGGAAAACGTTATATGTATTGGATGAGCCCACAACAGGGCTACATTTTGAAGATGTAAAGAAGCTATTAGAGGTTTTACAGAGGCTTGTTGAAATGGGGAACACAGTTGTCACAATTGAACACAACCTGGACGTAATTAAGTCAGTAGACCATGTTATTGATTTAGGGCCGGAAGGAGGAGATGCGGGGGGAGAAGTGATTGCGGAGGGGACTCCAGAGCAAGTTGCACAAGATGAGAAATCATATACAGCTTATTGGTTGAAAAAAGTATTAAATTAGGTCGAACTATCACTTCTGTTCATAAATAGTTCAAACAGTTTTAAACACCTATCAAATTACAATAGGTGTTTTTTATGTAAAAAACATTTAAAAGAGTTTAATTAGATTTAATAAAATATGGTAAAGTTGAGAGTAAAGTAAATGTGCAAAGAATGGCAAAGTCTTTAATAAAGTTAAATAAATGCACGAAAAACGAGCAAAACTGTGAAAAAATTGTGCAAAAGTTGTACAAAAGGTGTTCAAAGTTTAATAAAATTTAACAAAACACTAAAAAGCTCTTGAAAAGAGTTAAAGTATGTGTAAAATACAAAACAGATAGATAAATATGGCTAAGACGTTTGAAGAACATTAAAAACAGTGCTAAAATTTAGTTAATTAGTAAAACAATTAACTAAATGCAGGAAAAAATACTGACACCGACTCAAGTTGCCCAAATTTTACAAATACATCAATTCACGGTGTTAAAGTACATAAAGCAGGGCAAAATTAAAGCAAGTAAAATGGGACGGGTATATAGAATACGTGAAAGTGATTTAGAAAAATTCCTAGATCAGTCCTCCTCAGGTCCCTCCCCGCAAGAGCAAGGGGATAAAAATATTAAGAAAAGCAAAAACAAAAACAAAAAAACTAATAAAAAAGAAAAACTGGTTATGTCATCAGACCAGTTAGAAGAGGGGGCTCCCTCCAAAAACGAATCCGAAGAAACAACAGAAATCACAGTCAGTAGTGTAGAAATGATTGAGACTACTCCGGAAGGAGCCACAATAATTAGGGAAGATGACGAATACTACATACTACGATAACAAACAAGAAATGATCTTTAACTGTCTAAATTGTGGAGTTTCCATCTCTACTCACACTGAAAATTGTCCGCATTGCAGAATCAGCACAATGGAAGCTTTAGATCATTTGACAGGGAAGACCAGCAAAAAAGAATACTGCGCCTGGAAAGATAAGGTAAAAGGGTCAATACTAACAATGGTAGCAAGGTAAAAAATCGCCCTAGAATGCCTCACACCCCCGCTTAAAAAGTTTCGGGGGTTTTGGTGGTTTATTTCCCACACTGCTTCCCAACTATATTGGCCGTACAAACTCCAATTCGTTTGAGAGGTTCAAATGTACCTTTAATGGTCTTTTTCAAATTCTCTAAATTCACTCGCAATTGATCAAGTCCAAGGCCTTGGACTTGTCTAAATTTCAAATCATATTCGGCAAAATATATTAAGTCCAATTCAGTTTCTTTATCACGTTTTTCAATAGTATCTATGTCCCCAGCAATTACTCCGAAATTTATTGCTGGCAATTCGGGAGTTTCCCCATCCTTTCCAGGTCCCCATTCTACACCCTCATAATAAAGTGGCGCGTTCTCTTTTGCAGTATTACTGATTGATTCCCAAACTGTGGCATCCTGCACTGGCTCGTTATTCACACGGAAGTCAACAACCCTCTTAAAGAAGTCTCCCGCGCTGTCTGCACTGAACATTGTGATCAATCCAGGGCTTTCATCAATCCTTGTCTGCATTGCACTAAAACGTCTCTCCGTCTTTTCAGCAAATCGTTTGCCCAAGTTCTCTATAGTATTAAATGTGTTTCCAAGATTCTCCAATCTCACAATCAACTGCTCTAAGTTTGGATCAGTACAATTTCGATATGCCTCAAGTTTTCCTTCATATTTCTGTTCTAAATTATAAAACACATCCTCTCCAGTTTCTAGATCGAAATATTCCTTATCTTTTACAAACTTCTCAATAAATTCAGCTTTTACAGAAGCCCTTTTAGCGACTTTCTGTGCTTTCTCTTTTTCAGTAGATTTAGAATTTGGACTTCCGCCGGTTTCTACAAAATGTCTCAAATAAAACAGCTCTGCAGACAATTCATAATAGTCCTGAGTTACACGGCTTACAGTAGCATCATCACAAACATAAAAGGCCTGTCGCAGTTGTTTACGTGCCTTATCGATACGATCCTGTAAACTTGCAATATCTGAATACTGACAATAATTTGTATTATATATCACAAGAAGATCCCTCCAGTAATCAAGGAAGCCTTCTCCATCAAAATCAATTCCATTCGTAATGAAATTTCCATAATCACGCGTACAGAACAACTGAGAGCCGCTTCCCGCACTACTTGAGAGTCCTTGAGCAGAAGCCGTATTTACAAAAGAAAACACCAACAATATCACACCTGCGGTCAGCAGAGCTTTTTTCCAAATTAAATTGTAAAAAGTGTTTTTCATTTTACGTACATTCTTGTTTATCATTTAGTTTCACGCATGCTTTTGAAGCCATCAGTCCTGGGACATCGTCTAACAGGGTCAAAAACTGCTTTTTAAAGCCATCAAAGAATTTATTCATCTGCTTCATTTCATCATCCAATGCCTTCATGGCATCTACTTCTCCATATGCGTCCTTTGCAATTTCTGCCACTAGCTGTTCTTGAGACTCCTTGTTTGTCTGTGCAGCATTGGCATCAATCGTCTCGTTCAATACAGAACCCAGGCTTGCACCAGCAGGGGAGTTTAGCAGGGCGATAGTCAGCATCCTCTCTGAATTCTTCTGGACAGGAGTCTTTACAACTTCTTTTCCCGCCTTCTCGGCTTCCAGTCTTCTCCTTTCTTTCTCATTATAATTCCAAGCACCATTCTTTTCCGCATACTTATCCCACTCATCTCCAATATTTCCCAAAGTAACCAGATCATCTTTTGGAGGCGTAATTATCGGCACAACATTCAAACTAAGATTCATTCCAATTGAACCAAGGGCCGTTCCAGCAGCATTCTTACACATACCACTCTCACCCAAATTACCAGTGGCTTTCGATGGAATTAAGCTATGACTAATTGTTTTCTGTAGGCTTGCGTTGATATATTGAACATGGCATTGAATGCAATTATCAGTTTTATCAAACGCAGGAGTGGCAGGTTTCAAAACAAAGTCGAATGAAAGACACACGATGTCTTCGCATAGTGAGGGAGTCGTGTAATCATCAGCTGGGGCAGGGAGAACTGGTGGGAGTCCAGAGGGAGAGTCTGGGGTTGGTACTGGAATATCAAGATCAGAACCAGTTCCAGTTCCAGTTGATGTACCTGAACGAGTACTTGCGTCAGAGGTGTCAGCAGCATCCCCTGACTTTGTATAGGTACTCTGTAACTTCGGATTTTCTGAGGCCTCTTTTGCAAAATCATTTAACGCATCATCCAAAGCAGTAGAGGCAAAACACTGATTCGGGTTAACTCCTCCTCCAAAAATTGAACTTTTATCTTCGACAATATCTTCGAAAGGGTTTTCCACTGCCGAATCTTCGTTTCCTGTCGCTCCTTCTGACTTTGCCTTTTCGGAATCAGTAGCACCAGGGGATGCTCCCAAATCAATCGGTATTTCACCAGGAGTTTCCAGTGGCTGTTCTGTGGTGCCGGTTTCCTCATCTTCACCGCCTCCAGCAGAGGAGGAAAGTGGACCACCAATCGTAGTATCTTCTGCTTTCTGGAAGAGAATTATCTCAATGTTATCCAAATCATTAATCAAATCGAAGCCAGAGTCACCAACATCACCATTTGCAAACATTTCGCTTGGCTCGACTTTTGCATTAATACTAGCCCCCAATTTCAAAATTTCCTGTTTTTCCGCATAGGTTTCAACTATTTCATTGTAAATGTCTATTGCCTCTTCTACTCGCATCTGCGGGGCCCTCTCCAGGATAGGAGTAATGTCTCCACCCAGAATCAGCAGCATTCTCGCAGGGGGCATACCATATTGTTCAGCAGTTGCTTGTACAGCATCTCCCACAGTAGCTGACTGTGTCTTTTCATAAATCATTAAATAGAGATTTTGTCCTACGTCTTTGGGATCGGTTGCCCCAAAACTATCACCCCAATCAAGCCCCTTATTCCCTTTTTCGCGCAATGCATATTCAATTCTACTGCTTACTCTGCAGGTTGGATCTTTCAAAACATTACAAGATTGGTCCTGAGAATCTTCTTCTTCTGCAAAAACAAACATAGGTTGCATCAGGAGCTGTAGAGCTCCGCCTAAAAACATCAGAATTCCGATTGTGGTAAGTATTTTTTTCATTACAGACATTTGGTTGATGTGGCATCAATAAACCTAAGCGGAAACGTATCCGTTTGTTTTCTGATAGCCACTAAATGATCACGATACTTCACAAGCTCAGCAAAGACATCCATATAGCGGGTATGCATTTGCCATGCTGTTTTTAACTGACTGTATGCATCCAAGGTCTGATCCAAAGCCACCTTAGCCCTATCAATTTCTTCATCAATAAACTGTGATTTACGAGCTGAACTATCTGTTAAATCAACAATCCCCAAGGTGAGGCTACTAAGTGCAGAACCATAACTGTGCGACCACCATCTACGCTGATTTAGTTCATAATCAAGATCGTCTTGCAGATCTTCTCGTTTATCAGGATCTTTTTCGGCATCGACTTGTGCCTTTAATTTACATATTTCTTTTGAAGGATCAGTTTTGCAGTTTTTTAAAATTGACTGAGGAGTGCTGTCATAAATATCCTTCCTTTTCTCTTCTAAAGCCGCTCGATAACAGAGATACCCATACTTCAGTTGTTCCATCCCTTTGAGTTTTTCCGCATCATAACTACTGGCTCGCTCAGGTGAGACTCCCATTAAAGTCATCGCCATGCAAAATGGATGAGACTGTATTCCCTGTTCTTTCTGATTGCAGACAGCTATTGCCTGACAAGTCATATCAGACTGCTCAACTCCACTAGCATTACGGCAAAGACCGTCACCTTTCTCTGGATAGTCATTCAAATTTGGAGAAGGAGCTACGTCATCAACCTTCGTCATAATATATTTAATATTCTCATTAAAGTACTCATTAGTCTTCTCTGTATACTTATCAACAACATCTGCAACATCCATTGACTCCAGTTCACCATTAAAACAGAAAGTTTTCAAAAATGCGTCTGGCGATGACGTGGACACAGGTTCTTTACCTTCAGAAAAACCTGTATTCACCTGCGTAACAGTCACTACAGTGAGCGCTGCCATGAAAACCGTTAAGATGTAGAGGAATTTATTCTTCATTTAACACAGGATTTTAGATAACAAGGAAGTTTCTGTTCAAAAGCTGTAATATTTGAGACCATTCTCATAATGTCCATATCCAAAGAACGCAGCTTCCCATTTATTTGCTTATATTTTTCAACAAACAACGAAGCTCTTTTTATACTGGAAGTAGTTACCGCCCTCATTTGAAGCATTTTCGCAGCTTCGTTCATATATTCATTAGCCTTATTTTGACAGTCAATAATACCAGGATATTGAGCAGCATTAGATGCCTCAGATGCCGCAGCCGTAGCCAACTGTTGTGTAATCTGCAATGCTAATGAAGCCTTAATGTCTTCTCTGAATTTTTCATATCGCTTAACCCCAATGAGAACCAGATCTTTAGTTGCCGCCTTATTCTTAAAATTCTCCTCCATGAATGTTTTATATTTTTCAAATTCAGGGTCTGCATACTTTTGGAGTTCAAAAAGACAAATCTGAGCAGTTATCATGTTTACCTCCTCCTTCGGACCTTCGACTTTTTCAATTGGAGGCTCTTTTTCTGGCACAGCGTCACCCTCCGCAGCCATCCCCATTTGACCAATACCTAGCGCACTACCCATAATCAGCAGTAGCACCAAGTTAATTGTGATTATCAACGGGTGAAGTAGGTTTCTCTGTTTGTGATTTTTCTTTTTCATATTATCCTTATATTTTAGCATGAATTAGCGAATTCACTCACTAATCTCTTCTATTGTTACTAAATTACTTTGGCTAAAGATTTGTGTGTTTTGATCATTTGAGATTACTCCAATAATCTTGTCTCCAGGGATAAGATCTGCGGTATGGTCAATGGCTGATTCGCAAGGACAAGCGGAGCAAGCTGCAGGAATCGCATAGACGCCATCAGCAAGATCTGACCGTGGATCAATCAAGTCGTCCTTTGGATCTAACGGATCTGTCCCACGATAGACCTCGGCGCCGTCTTGGACACCTCCTTCGTCTGTATCTGGATTCAAGTAATCTGTATGGTAAATTGTTTGTTCTTCAATATCTCCGAGTCCGTCACCGTCAGTGTCCCGGTCATCAAGTTGATTCAAAGGATTTGTGCCGTTTTTCAGGACTTCATCACCATCAGTAACACCGCCTTTATCTGTATCCTTTTCCCCTGGATCAGTTTTGTAAATATTTTCTTCATCCTCATCAGACAGGCCGTCCCCATCCCTATCAAGATAATCATCTTTTGGATCGAGAGGATTCGTTTGTCTATCTAAAACTTCCACGCCATCCTTTACACCTCCGAAATCAGTATCAGGATTATGTGGGTCAGTTCCATATTTATATTCCTGCAAGTTAAGCAACCGATCACCGTCCGGATCATCGTCGGCATCACTCGGATCCAAGTATTTCAAATCATTCAAGTTTTCCCAGTAATCAGGCATGCCATCACCATCTGTGTCAAACAAAGAACAGTCATATGCTGTCAGTACTCTGTCAGCTAATTCAATAAATTGACCACGGGTAAGGTCTTTTTCTGGGGACTGTGCCTCTTGAGCAGTGACTATGAAGTTAGATTTTAACTTAATGTCTCCGTCCAAGTGTGGTCCAAGATTCTGAGCTACTTGCATATATGACAAGTAATACGGCTCAGTTATAGGTAGTTTTGCCAAAGAAATTACGCCTTCTCTTTCTAAAGCTTCCAGAATAACCTTTACAGCCTCAGCCATTGTAATTGTTTCTTCTGGCGCAAAAGGAGTTCGACCAGTTCGTTCATCTATTTGCCCACGATAACCAGTAATAAATCCTTGGAAATAGGCTTCCTTCGTTGGCGCAAAATACCAAGGATTTCCTTGATCATTGTAAGGGATGTCCGTAAACACTCCAGGACTTTCATACGCCTCAGGGCGTGGGACAATACAGAATGTGTCTAGTATTACTTTGGCAAATTCCGCCCTCTCGATAGGCTGATTAAAGCCGAAGATGACTTGGTTTCCAGAAGGTATGCCATCCAAAATCCCTCTCTGGAAGAAGTTTAATATACTCTGATAGAAAGGATTATCAGGAGTCACATCCGTAAACGGAGACGTCGCAGCGGCATTTGGATCCTTTCCAAAGGTCTTTTCGAACCCATCGTCATAACCATCAGCGTCGCTGTCAGCCAAGAAAGGATTGGTGCCGGCAAGGTATTCATCCAAGTTTGTAAGTTTATCTCCATCAGGATCCTGTGATGCATCTGCAGGTGATTGAAAATTCAAAGTATATTGTTGCTCCCACTGATCAGGCATTCCGTCTTTATCAGTATCGAACTTAGGTCCACGGACTTGCTCGTCTCCAACAAATACTTTGTATTTATCTGGGTCAAGTATGGTCAATGGGTTGGACGAGTCAAACGCGATGTAGAATTCAGTCAGAACAGAGTTCTCCCCCCCGCCTTCTTGTGCAAACTGGAATATCATAGGTTCTTTCAAGTCGTTGGCGGTTTTTATATCAAGCTTAAAGCTTGAATCGTAAATATAGAAATTGCCGGTTTTATCCAAGAGAGCGATGCGCTTCTGTGAATCAGGCGCGACAATTTCAACTGCTCCTGGATAGCTTTCAGCTTCAGTATCAATAGAAAGCATTTGATACTCACTTTGTTCAGAAAGAAGATTTTTAATATGAACTCCTTGGAATAATGCCACCGAAGCCGCAGTATAATTTGTGTCCGCACTATCCATTACCACGTCAGTAAGTGCATTAGAAACTACAAAGATTGTTGCCACAACTTCTCCAAGTGGATCTTTCACAACAACTCTGGTCGGCAGAAGTGGTTCTTCAGCAGGTAATGCTTCAACCGAATAGGCAGGATTTTTAAGAACAACTCTTCCAGTCTTTGGGTCAATCTCTGCAACCACATTACCCTGAGCATCTTTAATCACAATCGTGTCATGCAAATTCAAATCACTCAAAGAAAATAACCCGTCCGCATCAGTGAAATATTTACCATGGACACCAGCAGATGGCGTTTCAATCAGTTCCTTCACCCCATTCCTGTTCCTAATGATTGCGATTGGAATATCTGATTCCACAGGATCAATAGAGCCAGAGACCTTCTCTCCGAAATTATCCTCTTTTATTGTCAACGACGCAGAACTCTCATCCAAATATACCTTTGGCACATAAATGTTTATCGTAATTTCCTGCTGCCCTAAATTTCCAGATTCATCAATCAAATTAAGCATTACATGACGCTGCTCTAGGTCCTTATATGGTCCCAGGAAGAACTCAGGATCATCCAAATCATCATACAGAATTCCATTTCCGTCACTATCAGCAGTTGGGTCTTTGTCACGACCTAAGTTTTTATCATTAGTCAAATCTCCATCACCATTTGAATCATAGGTCAGGTCTGTGTCGATAAAGTAACTCGTAATTGTCCCAAAGGCATCAAAGGACTTGCTCGCATCCAGACGCAAAGTTTTAAATATTGGCACATCACGTTCACTCGGCCCAGCCACAGGCATTGGGTCTTGTCGGTCAGAACAAACATTTGGACCCAGAAGTATATGTTCAGAGCGAAGACTTCTAAATCCCGCACGCTCAAAGGACCGAATTACCGCATAGTGGAATCCATTTTCCAGAGTCAGGGTTACGGCAGGACTTTCTGGATCATCCAAAACCATTATTTCCATCTCTTGGCCAGAATCTACTCTGGAATATGCCTGCCCTGGCAGCTTCACTAATGCGCTACCACCATTAACAGATCGATATTTAGTATCAAATTTGATTTTGGATCCAGGCAGTAACTGCTGGTTTTGTACAAAATTTTCAGGATCAAGAACAGTCGCCGCACCACTCTCCAAAGAAATTTCCAAATTTGCTCCAAAGCCTGAAGAGAAAGTAATTAACTCCCTAGCAGACATTTTCTTCTTGGCCATCTCCTCTCCATCCTGCCAAACACGCAGCATACTGTTTTCTGCCGCAAAAATTTCCTGCCCGCCAGTAATTCTGACCCTATCTCCACCACTAACAAGTACAGTTTGCTCATCGCCATCGAAACGGACATTGCCAGTCACTTCTGTGGCGACTAATTCATATAGCTGTGAAGCAGGGAAGTTGTAACCATTGCTTTCCGGTTGTAGTATAGAATTTGTGAGATATGCCCCAGTCGAGTCGACCGTATTCAAGAAGACAATCTTAGACAAGCCCTCTAAATTCTGATCATTGATTACGCCTGAATAAGAACTTCCGCCAAGTTGAGGCCCATATAACATTTCATAACCTGTAACATCTGGATTGGTCTGAGCATTCCAACTAACGTCCACAGTCTGATTGCCCAAAAAGCCGGAACTAAATCCACTCACAGCCCTCTCGGCCGGAACTAGTTCATCTAAAGTTAAGAACTTCGGCATACCTCCATAGAATTTACCCATGTCCCCAGACTTATTATAATTCTCCTTCATGTACACATTCGTACCAAAAGAGTAAACCAAGTCATTATCCGTATCATTATCAACATCAATGAAATTCATTGTGGTTGGTAAGGACAATTCTTCTTGATAGTTCAGAACTTTCTCATTTGTTTTTTTCTCCTCACTGTAAATAAACATGCCTTTCGGAACCGGGTTGTTTAACTTACTTGGAGACATACCAGAGGAACTAACCATATCATCCAGACTAGGAACTTGTGCTACCAGAGTTTTCTCTGCCGCAATCATGGTCCCACCTTCATATCCAGACTTCTGTAATACATCAGAAACTTGAGGAGCACGTGCCATCAACTTGGCAAATTTTTGTAAATCATTTGTCTGGAACGCCGCTTCGTCCAAAGCTTGATGGTCTTTCATATATGCCAACAAGTTCTGTCGAAGATTAGCCAATTGCTTTGTTTCCTGGAAATCATCACCTAAAGCCAGCATTGTTCTGCCATAGTCGAATTGTTCCAGTTCATGTAGTGATTTGTTCACCTGAGGATCTGTCGGATGAATCGTTGTAGTGCCAGCCACTAAATGTATATCTTGAAAGTCTCTTTCAATTATTTCTTGGAAATGTATCATTTCAGCTTTCATCTGCTCATTTGCAACATTCAGCGCTGTGACTGCCTCAGCAAGGTCAGTGGAGAACATTGAAAACTCATTCGCCAAAGTAGGATCCAATCCTAATTGGTCTTCAATCTCCTGCGGCAGCCAATTAACAAACGCTCCATCTTCAGTATTCCCATCCGGCATTGCTTCTTCCATACTTTCATTCAAAGCCGCAGCCTGATTGGCTGCCGCATTCTCAAGCCCCTCGGAAACAGCATTCGCAGTTTCTGCAAAGTTAGTTGCAATAATATTCAATCCGTCTGCAACATACTGGACCACGTCATAAATAATGGAAAACTCCAGAGCTTTGTTTAAGTTGATTTTCAATGTCAGAACAATTCGATCGACGTATTCATAACTAATTTCTGGCCACTGAAGAGCCAAGCCAAGATCAAACGGAAGCAATGGATCCAGGCCACGTTCCGTCATATGTTCAATTGTAGTTTTCAAAACCGATTCATGCGTTGGTATAAATCCTTTCTTTATCAAACAAAGAATCTTGAAAATCTTTTTCAAAATGCTGATCGTAGCTTTAACACCAGCTGGTAATTCAGGGATTTTTGGTGGTGGTGGGAGATTTGGTAAAGCAGGGATGATCAGGGGTGGAAGATCAGGAAGTTCAGGGAGACTCAAGGACAAGTCAGGAAGGATAGGGATTGCTGGCAGCTCGAACTGGAATGTTGGTAGATCTGGAAAAACAATTCTAGGTAAGCTGGGCAGTACGATTTTTTCAGGACGGAATGTTAAGTCAGGCCACAAAATTGTGATTCCCATTTGAACTTGTGAGAAATCCAGATAGAGATCTGGCAGTTTTGGGAAAGGAATAATCGGTGGACTCGGAATAAACGCAAACAGCTTCAATATCAATTCAAGTAGAGTAAATCGCGAGGTAGTACACATGTCACAGGAGGTTTGATACTCAATTACCAAATCAAACATTAATTTCCATGTAGCTATGGTTTCCACCAAAGTCGCAATAGCATCAACCCAACCAGACGCTTGATCCAACCATTTCGCAATGTTCCCAACAAAGAATTGAACAATTGCATCAATGTAACAAATCACCTGTGATACATATTTCGTAAGCATATTTCTCCAAGCCAAAATGTCTCTTGGGATTTTTTTGTATCCTTCGATTACCTCGATGTTCTTTTCCACAGACTGAATTAAGTCAGTCATATCAACCAGGAGAATGTCACAGATTTTATTATAGGGGCGCTCGCCGTAGACAATAGCGCCGGAAATCATATTGATCTCGCCATTTTCATCCGGTCCGGCAGGGTCGGGGATCTCTCCGGGAACTGTACTGTCAACATAGCCTGGAACCATTATTGGGTCACCATCGGCATCCTTCGCACCAGACGGATCTGGCACTTCTTCAGCGAATGGACCACATTTCCAGAGATTAATTACCCTCTCCACTTCCGCTTTCTCATCCTCCACCCACTGCTTGGCATCGTTTACAAACCGTTCAATTTCGCCTGGAGTCAAAGATGGAATCTTAATAATGACATCCTGAGGAATGATTGATATCAGTGGAACTTTATTAATTTCATTCAATACACCACGAAGTCCTTTCGGAGAAATAGTTTCATTCTCAACTTTTTTTACGCGCTCCGTTATTTCTTTGATTCCCTTCGTAGGCTTACTTGGACCATTAGAAGTTGTGCGGAAAAGGGAAAATACATCTGGTAAAAGTATATAAATATCCGGTAAATCCGTAAGTTTATTAATAATTTCTGAACTTTGTTTGTCCACCCAGTCAGTGAGAACAGATGGAAAACCAGGAATACGCACATTTACCGAGGCACTCGCTTTAAACCCATAATTCCCCATGCTGCTTGACGCCTCAAAACCACCAGTATAGTTTTTGCCATCAGAAGTAGGAGTGTCAGCGAGACTGCCATCCGAGCTCATCCCAATCGTTCCTGATGAATCGCTGATAACTGAATTTGCGGCACCAAGAGCTGCTTCAATAGCTCCTGCAATCGCTTCACATAATCCAGCAAAAGGATCAATTGGTAATACAATTGTGAAACAATTACCAGGTACAGGGCCAAATCCAACCAAGTATTGTCCAACGCACATTGCCATCGCAACCTTGCCCGTCAAAGTAGGGGAGAGGTATAGCCTGAATTGAGAAACCTGATATGGGGATGGTGGCCAAAAAGGGATAAGACTCGGCACTCCTGCTGCAAACACAGGCAAGCCAGGATCAAAACCTTGAGGCACCCCCATCACATTGAATGGCCCTGGTGCTAAGAAAGCAACATTAATCGGGGTTGGAATACATCCTGCTGAACATGTCAGGGCAGAAAGAGCTCCTTCAATTGCGTCTGCTGCACCATCCAAAGCATTACCCAGAGCATCATAAGCAGGACCAACGCCAGGCAAACTTGAAACGCTGTCACCAACCCCGCCCCCGGACTCACCGCTGGAATTAGAATTCCCACCTCCAGCGCCTCCCAAGTCCAACCCAGGGAAAGTCCCATAATCCATAAAATGCTTTGCAGCCAAAGGAATTCCATCGGGCCCTTTTTCTTCAAACAATTTCAAATCCAAACCGACAGTATCACCATTTGCGTCTTTCACAGGATTATATCCCTTTGGAATACCCACGTTCGGATCAGGTGTTACAAATTCCCCATACTTAATTGTCCCATCGCTGTTGTTCTTGTTGATGGAATAATAATAAACTATTCGACCTGTCGGATTCTGATCTGGCATTGCGACGATGTCCGGATATCCATCTTTCACTGGATACATAGTGGACATATTTTGCCCGATAGCAATTTTGACTTTCGGCAAAGATCCAACACGAACTTTATAAGTAATGGTCCGTGAGGATTTAGCAGGCAGATCAATATCAGCTATAAGGTAAGGCCTCAAACTCATGCCAGTCTCAATAAGTTGAATTTCATTTTTGCAGTCTTTGCATTCAATTGATGTAACATCCAGCTCAACAGCACCTGGGACAATATCTCCAACCAATAGATTCTTCAGCTCTACATTGGCAGGATTATTCAAGATGATCGTATATTCAAGCTCATCCTGTTCTGCCAGGACGTCATACGGTTCGGTCAGGTCCTTAACTCTCTTCACGCTGTTCTCCTTTAATTTATTTACGTCATTAAACACAGACTTAAACTCATACGTTTTATCTCCACTCTTATTTGCACCCTTCAAAAGTATCTTTTCAAAATATTTGTCATCGTCCGGACCAGGCAAGTTTCCGTTCATCCCTGAGTAATGCACAAACACCTCTTCTTTCAGATTATCAGTCTGATTTACCTTTGCCCCAAGATTTCCAACAAGGCTTCCCTTCAGATTTATCTCACCTTTATGGGCATAGAACACCTTAATTGAGCCAGTATCATCAGACACCACCAAGTCAGTATAGGAGTCCATGTTCATATCAGCAGCCCTCAACATGTAAACTTTGTTCTTCGCAGAATAACCTTCCAAAGCCAGATTCGTCCGAACAAAGTTCCCTTTATTATTCAAATACGCATCAACACAAACCTCCCCAACCCGACAACTGTCAGCAGTCGCCACAACAAGATCCTCCCATCCATCATCATTAATATCCAAAACAGCTTGGCTCAACAGCCCAGTCGTAAAATTCAAAAACACCCCGCGATCTTCAAAGCCTTTGCCAGTATTTACATTCTCAATCAGTTTAATCTCCCCACCCTCATAAGCCACAAACAAATCCTTGTCTGAGTCATTATCATAATCAATGGTAACAATTTCTGTAATATTCCTATTCCCCGCCAAAATCATCTTACCAATGTCACGGGTGTAGCCTGTCGCTGTATAAAGCAGATCCAAAGTGCCAGGTTCCTTTCGATTATCAAGACGAACAGTTGGATCCCCAAGCACAACCCCACCATCTGAAGCATATGGCAGATTCGATTCACCCACAGAATTCCCTGCAGCGAACAGAAGAACGTTTTTATTATCCCCGCGCATGCCAATCCCATCCTCCGTATCGGCAGATTCTAAAGACAAATAAGACAACCCCGGCCCCTGACTCTTCCCAAGCTCCTGAGTATCATCCGTATAGTAATACCCTCGCGGAGCGACAGTGGAATTTCCAGAAAAAGATTGAATATAAGAGCGATCTGGAACACTCGCAAGTTTTCTTAAATATATTCCAGCAGCACTTGGAACTGCTTCGTCATCAAGCATCTTCACATCGCCTACATCTCCAAGGCTCACTACGACAGTCATGATCTCAGTGCCCAAATCAGTAATCTTCCAGCTAATCTCACTTCCAAAATCATCCTCATTATTTATCAATCCTATTGTCGGACTAAACAAACGTACTTTCGCATCCCGTCCAATCTCTGCAACAAGCTGTCCATCTTTCAACAGGGACGCCTTCTCGCTGTCACTCTCCAACTCATAATGAATGTCATCAGTTGCTAAGTTGATAATATTTACAGTTTCTTGTGAACGATCAACTTCATCCAAAGACAATGCCAATTTAATCTGACTCTGAGGCTTTGGAACCACGCTCACTTCCATGAGCTCCTTGCCCTCGGTAAAGTCTGTAAGGATTTGTTTGACGGGAGCATTGTCGGTGTTGGTTGGAATTACAGCAATCTCAAGATCTCCACTACCGGCAAGTGAAACTTTTCCGGTTGGAAGAACTTCTACCAGTCGCATCTTGGGTTTTGGATCAGTGATCATAGACACCGCGCTTTCTACTTTCCCACTAAACACAAACCACCCACCAAAATAATCTTCCGAAGTGACTGCTCCAAATTCTGATCCCAGTAAGTCAGCATAAAGAAATTTTGGCTTCAGCTCTCTGAAGTCTTTCCCAATAAATTTATTAACCGCATATACTTCGATATACCCATCAACCAGATCACCAGCTTTGGCTCGAATTCTGACTGGTCCAGTCAACGTACCGGTGCGGAAGGAAACATCAGCTTCGCCATTTACAACTTTTACCTGTTTGGTAGATGTTATAGACGCAAATTGAGCAGTTTCCGCATCAAGTGAAAAAGTTAATACGGTCGAGTTATCCCTTTCAACAAAGTTTCCCGCAGCATCGTAAACTTTCGCGCTTACTGTATGCACAACATTTGGATCAGCCAGAATTTCATTTTCCTTTGCCGCTAGGGCAATTAGTGCCGGCTTAAATGCATATGTTTCCAAGGAATAGGTGGCCATTGGCAACGAATTCACACTAGCCAGTAGAACAAGGTCCCCAGCTTTCGTGCTGCTCTTTACATTAAACAGAGCGGCTCCAGTCACAAGTGTCTTAGTCAATATTGGCAGCCCTGACTTACCGTCCACAATACTGCCCATGTCCTTATTCAAAAGCTTCAAAGTAATATCACCCTCGAAATCATCCAACTTATTTCCAAATGCAGTTTCAATTCTCACAGAAATTTCAGCTGAATCAGACTGATCAGCCTTTAATGCAATTTTATTTGATTTCAGTCGAATCCGAATGTCATTTCTGGTTTCCACGGCAGTTTCTGCACTAACTGTTGCTGGTATAAACAGCTGTGATCCAAGGTTCAGTAATTCCTCCGTTGGATTTTCACTGGACTCTTCTGTGATCTGCAATTCATCTGTATAACCAATGTGGACTTTCACATTCTCTGGATTCCCACCTGAAACAAGTTTAAGTCGATATTCACCAGTTACCGAACTCATCTGAATACCCGGAACGTTTTTATCCTCATCCTGACCAGTATCTAGCCTGGCCAATTCTCCCTGTCCATCCACCCCATCAAGATCCGAACTCACATCAAAGGTAGCTGTATAGTTTCCGCTATTAGCCAAATTTCCATTAAGGTCACTCATCGTCGCCATCAAGGAGGCTGTCGATTTTCCTCCACTCGGAATAATCGGACTCAGAGGTTTTATTTCCGCGGAATGTGGCTCCAGCGCATATACCTCAATCAATTTCTGATCACTCGGAATATTTTTGCCATCAACAGAAGCAATCACAACAGGCAATCCAGTACGTTTTTTAGAGGTCAGTACAGTCTCGGCAACTCCATCTGTAACCTTAACTTTCAAAGGAGAAAGAAAAGCCTTGCTTCCATCTCCCTGATTTTTAAATCCAAAATTAACTACACTCACATTATCATCAGAACTAATCTTTCCATCTGGCCCATACAGAGTTGCACGTACATACAGCACACTATCTCCATCTGCAGGAACACGATCAGTTTCTTCTGTATTTATATGCGAGTCATCCACCGAGCCATCATCAGGCAATTCATACACAGTCTTCGGCCCAATTTGTATACCCGCCAAATACGCACCATCTCCACTATCCTCAAATCCACTTCCAGCCCCAAATTCAGTATCATCAGCCGGATCAAGGGGATCCAAGCCAAGCAATACTTCAGTGCCATCGTCAACGCCACCATCATCAGTGTCATTGTCATACGGGTTTGAGCCAATGCCTTCCTCAAACGCTTTGGTTAGTCCATCTGTGTCTTCATCTGGTTCTGGAGGTGCTGGGTAATCATCGCTGGCATCATTTGGATCGGAGCCTCGCAATACCTCAACCCCATCTTTCACTCCACCATGGTCTGTATCTGGATCACCAGGATTTGTTGAATATACATATTTTTCTAAATTATCCGGCAGACCATCCCCGTCACGGTCATTAGCTAAACAGTTGTACTTATCAGTAAACCGAGAAACCATAATTGCAAATTCAACTCGACTAATCGGCTGACTAAGCCAGAGAATAAATTGGCTATTTGAGATCCCACCAGGCAGTCCTTGACCAGACATAATTACCTCTTGATCAAAATATGCCTGAAACTGTTCAGGTGAATACGTGTCGAGTGCAAGAATTTTTCCCTGAGGATAAAGTCCCTCCTTCTGCGCTGTGAGTACATAATTGTAATACCAAGGCTTACCAGAAAGATTCTCATTAATAACAAAATCAGGAAAACTTTCAATCTGTTGTCTAGCCGTTTCCAAAATTACCTTAGTAGCTTCAGCCCGAGAGATATTTTCTTTTGGAACATAATATCCTACGTTCTCAAAAGCTTTGTATCCAGAAATGATTCCACGATTCTTTCCTTCGGCAACACAGTATTTGTACTGATCCGCAATATCAGTGTCTGGGAATGGCGTAAACGAGTAAACCTTCCACACAGACTCTTTCACTTGTTCACTAAATCGATCACAAATCACACAGATCCCACCCAGGTCTAATTTTATAAATTCCTCCCTTGTAATATTTGCCTCAGGTCGCACCGCAGAATTACTGTCTGTAATGACAAGCCCTCGACGCAGTAGTTTCAAAACCTCTTCAAAGCCCTGTTCTCCTGGTTGTAAATCACTAAACAGTAGTGTTTGAGACAAGAGCGGACTTAATCCACTTTCCAAATCCTTGAGATCGCTCTGCCCATTATCATTGGTATCCTCATTCGAAATATCAGTGCCAATCACCAATTCTTCCAAGTCGTTTAAACCATCGCTGTCAGTATCCGGGACAATCAATCCTGTTTCAGTGTCATCGGAAACGCCCGTCTCTGCTCCCGACAAGGTTTCATCTTCCTGCGCATGTGCAGTAGGAAGAGCCCAGCCTTGTAACCAATTGGAGGCCAACAACACATCACCCAACTTAACAAACAACTCCTCAACATCCTCAAAAGCCAACTCCGTAATAACTTCAAATTCCGCCCCCACATATACTTCAAAGGCAGGCAGCCCATTGGTTCCATCAATTACAAACACTACAGGATCACTGGCCGCACCTAGCTTCACCCGCATTGGCAAAGTAGTAAAAACATTCCCACGTTTATCCACCAACCCAACCCGTCCTAAATTATTCGAATTCAACTCATCAATAATTTGCAAAGTCCTATCCAACACATCGCTCCCAGCAGAAGACTGCAAACTTAAATTGTCTGAAGCAGACATATCTTTAATATGCACTCCAGATAGAGAACTGGCATCCGCATAGTAATCTGTGTCACCAGAATCAATATTTACAGACGCATCTCCTCCAACCACAAAGTACAAAATTGCATAGACCTTAGAATTTTCAACCCCCACCACTGCTTGCCGCAAAGGCTTAGTCCCATTTGCAGGCAAAACCTGAACTTCATACTGCTGACTTAAAAGCCCAATTCTACCAGTCAAAGGATCAACTTCAGCAATTGGATTCCCATTCCCATCCATAATCCAATACCCTTCAGATGCCCCCTCCGAGAATTGATAACTCGTAAAGCGTCGATATGACAACAGCTTAATAACTTGATTGCTAACAGTCAGTGCTAAAGAATTACTTGTCACCTCAGGTCGATCAACCAGTGAAGCCTGCAAAGAAACAGTTCCAGAATTATCACCAGCCGCGAGAACATACTTGGCATGTCCTCCGGCAAGTTGTGAAGTGTCAGGGCCAAGGAGTTCTACGAGAGGCCCCTCCCCAGCAAGAGTTGTTATTGTTAACTGGACTTGATTCGAACTGTCCAAAGTATTTACATCGTTATCCACATCCAAGGCTTTCACCACAACTTTCGTTTGGTCGCTAGTACCAGCTCGCAGGATATTTTTTGATATGTCTTCATAGTCCAATATGAGTTTTACCGTCTTATCGGTCTGGTCCGGAAAGCCATTCCCATCCAAGTCAATCGGCACATCCACCACCACATCAGCAATAAATGGCTCGGTAACAACAGGTCCGCTTCCAGGAAGATCAGTAAATCCACCAGCAGGGCAGGCAATTATCGCACCCTCTCCACTCAATATCCCTGCAGTTTCCGCCGCCCATTCCTCCATCTTCTGAAACCATTCCCAAACCATAACCGGATCCTCCAGTTCTTGTCCACCACCTCCAGACTCATCCCCACCACCCACTCCAGTTGTAGGAGGCTCTACCGCAGAATCTTTACAAGCCAATTTATGAGCATTTTCAAATTTAGAACAATCAACCTCGTCCTTCCGTGGCTCAGACTTAGGCTCAGGAATCTCCTTATTAAATTTCAAAGACATAGCGTCTGCGCTACCAGCAGAATTTAAATACAATACTTCATATCCATTCTCCGTCTCGGAGAGTTCCGTATATGGATTCAAAGCATCCCCCCAATAATGACGTAGAGCATAATTATGCTTCTCATCCAAATTAAAGCTCTTCCATTGCAGTGAGTCGTCCAACTTCTTTTCAGCTACTACACTGATTTCACCAAAAGAAGTATTCATCACATCGTCATCCAAGAATTGCTGCATCCCTCCTGTTAAATATCCGTCAATCGCAGGCGGATTTTGACTGGCATAAAGTGGATTTACCTGAATTGCAGCAAGCTCAGCTTCGAGATCAGCAAGCTCCTGTTTAAAGGCCTCCAAAGATGAAGCCCTGAAAGCATTAGGATAAACAATCTTTTGATAATTGCCCTCCCAGTCACGGAAAGAAACATACCGCGGGCTATCAATTGGAATACTAATTGCAGTACGAGTCTCCACTTTCACTTCAGTTCCATCCGGAGCAGTTTTTGTTTCGATTTCAAATTTTCCTGAATGGAGCTTTTCTTGTGCAGACAAAGTATTGTCTTCTATAAAATTACCATCCGAATCACGTTTTAATTCATAAGTTTGAGACTGTACCGTATCAACAGTTGGTTCTTTATGATAAATCAAAGAACTAATCGTTTCACCAGGAATTGGAGAAACACGCACATAAACTTCTTTTGTTCCAGGTATTACATTAGGACCAAATTTCAAAGGTTTTGAAAAATCCTCAAGTGCCGCTTCATCAATCCTTTCTTTCTGCAGCAACTGTTCTCCAACTTGCAACCAGTTCGGTTGATTATCAGCTGGATTAATCGCAAAAAATTGTAACGCTGCTTCAGCGGCCTCATCAACCACCCCATTGCTATTGTTATCCACCCGATCCCCACCAAGATAAGCCTTCAACACATTTTCCAAATTCACATTCAATGCAGCAAGCACAGGATCAGCCTGGGCCTGAGGGATTAATGCTGGAGGGATATCAACATAATTTCCAGGCGCAGTTTCAAATTTTGATGGAGCCTCGTTAACAAAATCAATCAATCGAATGTTTTTTGGTGCTCTATATGCGGCACTCAAAGGAGGCTTTGAAGGATCAAATAAAACTTTTTCAGCTTCGATTTGTTTGGAACCAATATTTTTCAAGTATTCATATGCAGCCAAGGCAAACTCGTCATAGCCTTCTTTTTCCTTAAGATCAAAACAAGCCTGATGACTCACAGCGTTCTCCGGTACACCAGTGACCTGCTTTCCGCCACCTAAACTAAAGATGTACCGAGTAGCCATTATTGGATAGCAACGAGTCGGGTTATTTGCATTTTCAACAAAGCACCCAGCATAGGCTTTATTCAGAAGTCTCTGTTTCTTCAACCACTGAACCATTGGCGAATCAGCATGATGCCCCCACCACCAGTACAAACCTTCATAATCATTCCCATCAGTACCGATAGTGATATTGTCCGGGAGTGATGACCACTCAGCAGGCATCATTGGCGCTGACTCTTTATTCAAGTTTGCCTGCGGATCAAAAACCGTATTAGCAATAACCATCTGGCTATTTTCATCTCCCTCCGAACCACGATACAAGGAACACTCTGCAATATTGGTAATGCTATCAATAGGTTTTCCATTGATATATGTCGGGGTAGAAGCGGTAACCGGTCCCTTAATTGAATCAAGAAAGTCTATCTTGGCTTGGTCAATCAACGCTGGTGCTAAAATTGCCAAAGAAGTAAGTAAAGCTTCCAAGCCGGTAAAGAAAGCATCGTTCCGATAACCAAAATTAATAAAATTAGCATCATTAAACTTAATTTTCACTCCAGGAGGAAACACAGTATTCGTATCCGGCAGCACAACATATCCACTTAGCGTCGCCCCTTTTACTAAATCAATATCATATTGTAATTTCTCGACATATCGATCCACTCTTTTCTCCAAGGCATCATTAACTGCCTTCAAATATATTCTGGTAAACTCGTCCTTTGCTGCAATCAAGGACGGAAAAGTCACTAAATCAGAAAGTGCACGCCCATCTGAACCTTCATAACTCTGGTCATATCGCCCAGTCCCATCAACCCATACATTGATATCAGCATAAAACTTATCAAAAAGCTCACTATACTTTTTGAAATAATTCATGATGAGATCACGAGTTCGAATATCAGCAACATTATCAAAGACATTCCCGCCTTCTTCTGAACCTGCGCCCAGAGCATCTCCAGGGTCCTCATCAAATTTCCCATCTTTATCATTGTCATTATCAGCTTTACCGTCTTCATCCACAAACCCATCTTCATCATCATCAAAAACACTGCCTTCATCTATCCATTCATCTGCATCTGGCAAGGGAAGTATTCTAGGAAAAATAAACGGAGGTCCAACAGGAGGAAGAAATAATATCCATGGAAAATCCAAGAAGAATTCTGGGTCAGTTGTAATTTTAAAAGAGTCAAAAGCTTCCTTTGAGTTCCCACTTGCAGCCGCATCGATTAATTTCGGCAATGTTGTAATATCCAGACTTAATGTCCCATAGTCTCGTTCATAACCAAGAGGGTAAAAATCCATATCCCCATCAACCGAGTCGTTATCTTCATCCACACCACATTGCCCTGGGCAACCATCCCCGTTCATATCGCCAGGTCCATCTTCATCCGTACTCTTATCCCCATCCAAATCATTGTCGGCAGAAGTATCTTCATCAATTCGCCCATCCCTATCATTATCAACCCCAATAAACGCATCACCAGTATCTTCATCAATCCCTTCATCAATCAACAAATCAACCTCAGCATTATTATTCACCCCATCCTCCACAAAATAAAAGCTCCCAGGCTTCACATTGTAAAAATCATTAGTTTTATATGGCTTACCCTCAGCTTGGCAATTTTCTAGTTCAACAACTCCAGTAGCAGGGATAGCTGAACAAAACCCCCATACTCCTTCTTCATCATTATCAATTTCACCATCGCCGTCATCATCAACGCGATTCACAAGTCCAAAAAGCGGGCTGCCTTCCTCCGCATCCCCATCATCGTCATATCCATTAAAGGGGTCCTCATCTATTTTTCCGTCACCATCATTATCAAAACCATCACCCTCAGGCTTCCCCATTGGTGAATCTTCAAACACTTTCTGCGCCCAAGTCTTATTAAATCGGAAATAACTAATATCTTCCCAATATTTCAAGTACTGATAATAAGCTGGCAGCCCTGCCTCGCCCAACAATTTAAATTCCTTTTGAAGATCACTATAAAAGATTTTCTTCTCAAAATTGCTGTAGCCTTCTTCCCCAAGTTTAAATAAATGATTCTTATCAAAGTATTCAGCGAGAAGTTCATTCCCTTCAGCACCCCCCACCGGAGGAACAATAAGCCCGTGCCACACTTCCGCCCCAGGCTTTTCAACAGAAGTATTAACGCTAAAATCCCCCGACACCGCGTCATACACATAATACTGATCTTCAAAATCAGTATAAGGAAAAACACTAACAAACCGATTCCCATTTTTATTAACCACAGGCAAAGGAACATCCCCCACAATTACGATCCCCACCAATCTATTTTGCTCACCCAGCGCACCATCCCCCTCCCGATACAACTTCTCCAACGCCCCACTAATTTCTTCCGTAGGCTGTTTCGGATTTACCTTAATAATTGCAGTCTTCAAAAACGGCTGAGGATCCTTAACCTTATTTATCCCCTGAACATCTTTGGCATATCTCTCAATACGCCCCATTAGAGTTTGATCATTAAGTTTTCGATATGCTTGATCTGGCGAAGCAGGCACTGTCGAATTATGCTCAGAAATCAATCCATCATATTGCGTCCCATTCTCTGCAATAGTTTCATCTACCAAAATTGCCACTAAATCAAAAGTAGTATCATTTTTTGCTTTTGCTTGATGGACCAATGATTCAGACTTCGTATCAAACTTCTCCAACAATTCACCAGCCTTCCCAAAAATACTGGTGGCCGCCGCACTCACAACGTCACCAAATCCAAAAGCACGTGCAGTAGGCATCTCCCACAAAGCCAAAGCGGTGGGACTTCCAACATTGAAAGTGAAAACAGCCAGCAACAAAGAACTCAAACCCCTCTTCCATTTAACCCATCGAAGAAACTGCTTTTTCCAGAGCTTCAATCGAAGACTAATTGGGAGCTTTACGTTGGTCATACTTTTACCGCGTTTTGGTTTTCCTCTAAAGAAAAACTGCGATCATTACATTATACCAAACTTTAGAGGGCAGAAAAAGGCTCCTGGCGCATATATAAGCGGAAAAGGGGAAATAGTATTGACGTGAATTGAGAGTATTGGGAAATACGCAAAAAAGAGTGAAATTCCATAAAATCAGCGAAAACTCGCCAAAAATCGCAAATTGATCAGGAAGAATCAGATGTAAAAAAAACGCATCTCACGTATTTACTATCAAAAAGCCTGTCAGCAACTAATTCCCCAGTGCTATTCATTAGCACCATATCCTCCCATCCTTCATCCCAGACTTGGTCCAGACTCCATAATCACTTTCTATACTCCAATGTCGTGGCAAAGTAAGCAATATATCAAAATTCGATTAACAGGATCTGTAAAACCACATAAAAAAAAGACGACGCAATTCACGCCGTCTTTTTTTTGTTTCTAATCAAAGTGTCTACTGTGTCATAAAGTACCAGTACGAACCGTCGAGAGTCTGAGGGGTATAGGTAGTTCCTACAACCCAAGTACCACAAACTGGTCCGTCATTCATCGCATGATCACCATTCTGAGGCTGTTCCATTCTAATAGCAACAACATAGGAATAACCTTCATCGTTTGCAGCAAGTTTACAATATGCTATTTCAGTTACAACTCCTGCACTATATATTTCAGTGAATACTGTTTCTCCATCAGAATTTGCCCCTTGTGGAGTTGCACCTCCCTTAAAATAAGAAGACATGGTTGAGGGCATTAATCCTCCAGTTGCAACAGGATAGTCCTGACTTGCAGCTTTGTATTGCTCTAATGAAGCAATAACACTATTCAATTCAGTCTTCCTCCCCGCATCTCTTGCCGTTGCAGGTGCGCTTAAAATATTAGGCAGTAGCGCTACTGCTAAAATACCGATGATCGAGATTACGATCAATAGTTCGATAAGTGTGAAACCTTTTTTCATAACTTTATTTTTGTTATTTGTTATTTATTACTTCATCTATACTTATTCTACGCTGATTAGCCGACAGAGGCAAGCTGATCTTACACAATTAGCTCATTTTTCGGAAATATTCAAGAATTCTGACTATTACTACAACAATTCCCCTTATGAAACCCAAAAACAGGCAGTGTTTTTACTTTGTTTTGAGCAAATCATGATCCATGGTAAAATTAATTTAAGAATAAACATAAAAATAGTGAACAAGAATCTTACTAATTTATCGCTGACATTAACGATTCTCCTCGCAGGAATCGGTGTCAGCTTAGCTGCTGCGCCTCCTGGAACAAGCACAGTCCCATATAAAGTCACATACACAGCAAAACTCACAGACGCCGCTTCAGCCCCAATCATAACTGCGCAAAGTGTCCGTTTTTCATTATGGACCGACAGTGATTGGGATGCAGCGGACATTGATGGCGCCGGAAATATTGATGTGCTTTCCGTCGGGTACGCAAATTGGCAGGAAACATACACTGTTACCCCCAACGTTGACGGTATTTTTACAGTAGAACTAGGGTCTCTTACCAATTTTCCAAATTTCACATCAGGCACACATTTATTTTTGGAAGTTGACGTTAAGCCTTCAGCATCAGCCAATACCGCCTTCGAAGTACTAGACCCAGATGGTAATACTACTAATACAGATGACAGAAAGCCTTTCAATTCCACCCCATATGCCATAAACGCAGACACCGTTGACAATAAAGATGCTGAAAACACTGCCAACAACATCCCAGTATTAGATGGCACAGGTAAATTAGTTTATGGAGTCATACCAGACGCCGTTAATGCAGACACTTTCACATTAGACGTGGACGACAATGCCGCAGGAAACAATATACAACTGCAATTCGGACAGGCAATCGCTGAATATTTGAAATGGAACGACGCCGGAAGCACATTTGAGCTTTCTGACAGTCTTAATATAGACGGAGACTTAACTTTCACAGGAACCGGCAACATTACCGGCGCAGTCATTGACGGAACATTAAACACCTTACAAAACATCCCATATTCCGCCATTACAGCATATAATAAACAAATCAGACTCAGCCCAGAATACAATGGAGCGACCTTAGAACTAGATGGAAGTGACAATAATGGAACTATGAGCGCTCAATATGAAAACTTGGGCCCAGCACTTCAACAGTACAATTTCTATCTTTGGAAAACGAATAAAGGCACTGCTCAAGATTTGGACATCAAAATCCGATATCAATTGCCCACAGACTTTGTGGCCTTCACAGGCGCCCCAATAACCCTAAGTTATCAAACCACAGATGCAACCCCTGCAAACAATAAAGTCGATTTCACAATGGCTGATTCCGCAGGAGCAAGCGTCGCCCTTGCCGGAAATTCAAGTCTTGCTGCCGCCACTTGGACAGACGCAAACATAACTTTCACAGCCGCTCCAACATTCACACCAGGCACTTGGATCGAAATGACAATTAAAACCTCAGCAATAACCGCACAAGAGGTAAAAGTAGGGGATTTAGTCCTAAACTACACAGGCAGATAATACTCCCCCCTGTTCCCGCTGCCCATCAACATGCCACCCAGGCCTTCCAACCCGTCACCCGGGACCTTTAACCTATCACCCCGGCGCCCCCCACCCCGTCATCCCGGACCTGATCCGGGATCCATCTCTCCCACTATTAATAGCCCCCGGATCAAGTCCAGGCCAACTTGGCAACATGTGTTCATTGCCAATTACTTTGTTTCATATTAAAATAAAGCCCGAAAAACCGTTATCCATACCTATGAACACCAAACTAATTTCCCTTATTGCTCTCTTGAGTATTTCCATCAGTACGATAGCACCGGTTTCAGCGCAAACAACCAGTGGAAGCTTTAGTGATGTATCTGCCTCCCATCCAAATGCCACTGCGATTGAATATTTAAAAAACGAAGGAATTATTGGAGGGTATCCGGACGGCACATTCGGCCCAGAGAATATTGTTAACCGCGCAGAGGCATTAAAAATAGTTCTGGAAGCCAATGAAAAGGCAATTCAAGAGCCAACAGAAACTAGTTTTAGTGATGTCGATCCTTCAGATTGGTTTGCAAAATACGTTGAAACGGCAAAATCATTAGAAATAGTAAACGGCAACCCAGATGGGACTTTTGCCCCTGCTCGTACTGTAAACAAGGTAGAATTCCTTAAAATGCTACTTTTGACTTATGAAGTAGAATTCGTTAACTATCACACCCCAGAAAAACCGCTTTATCCAGACGCCACTGACTCCAGCCAATGGTATATCCCATATTTAGATTTTGCTAAGAATTTAAACCTAGTTATTCCAAATTCCGCAGGTAACATAGAACCGGACAAAGGCTTAACTCGTGGAGAAGTAGCTGAAATTACATATAAATTGATAATTGTTATCAAAGGAGGACCAGTTCAGTTGCTGTTAAGCCGCTCCGAATCCCTCATGATGCAGGCAATTTTCAACTTACAAGAAGGTAATTTGGAGGAGGCATCCGCAAATATCAAATCAGCCAAAGAACTCGCAAACGAAGCTTTGACACAAGCCCCAGAGGAAAGCATTGTAAAAGCAGCAGTAAAAATAATTGAAGCCTTCGAAACACTAATCCAAGCTTTCCAACATTCCGCCAACTCAGAAGACGACGAAGCCCTCGCAGCTTCAGGACAGGCATATAACAAAGCAGAAGAAGCAAAACAAATCGATGCAGGCATAGAAAGCCTATCTGATCAGGTAAAATCCGCCGCCAAGTCCCTAGCCGACAGCATTCGAGCAAAGCAAAACCAGTAGGACTGATTTAACGATCGTCAAAAAACTTTATCCCGCCAAACTCGTCAGCTGCATAATTGGCAACATAATCGCTGCCACAAGACCTCCAACAACAGCACCAACAATGACCATGATCATGGGCTCCATTATTTTCGTCAAACTATTTACTGCGGTTTTAACTTCTTCATTGTAAAACTTCGCAACTTTCTTAGTTACATTCTCAAGTTGAGCGGTTTGCTCGCCAACCTCAATCATATTTACCAACATTGATGGGAATAGCTTACTGTTAGACATATTCTCCGCCATAGGGATACCACTCTTCATATCTTCAGCTGTTAGTAAGAACCTTCTACGATAAACTTCATTCCCCACAGCCATAGAAACAATTTCCATAGCCTGGATAATTGGCACTCCAGAAGCCAACAGATTCCCAAAGGAATACGAGAATTTTGCTAATGTCGCTTTCTGCACTAAGTTACCAAAAGCCGGTAATTTAAGTAGGAAATAGTCCCAATAATACTTTCCGCTTTTAGTTTTTTTCCACGTAGAAAGTCCAAAGACAAAGCCCACTACAAAGAGAATGATTAACCACCAATAAGAAATCGTGAAATCACTCATTGTCATCAAAGCAAGCGTGACTCCAGGTAAGTCCTTACCCGCCTGACTATATAATCCAGAAATTTGAGGAACTACCAAGAGCATCATCAAGAAAATCACAGCAAACAAAATAACCAAAACTACAATTGGATAAATCAATGCGCCTTTCACCTTCGCCACAATTGCAGACGCCTTCTCTGATTCAGTAGCCATATTCCTGAAAGTAGTGTTCAATTGCCCAGAAGCTTCACCAGCCTGAACAGCACCAAGTTGTGCCTCAGTAAAAACATCCGGGTATTTCCCCATCGCTTTTGAAAGATTACTTCCAGCTTCCAACTCATGAGCCATATCATATAATATATTCCGTAAACGAGGAGTCTTTTCAGCTTGAGTCCCCAACGTATTTAACGATTTAATCAGTGGAATACCAGCGTTAATCATCGTTGATAGGAGTCTAAACGTTACCGCAATATCTTTGGCTTTGACCTTAGTATGCTCAACCAAATAGTCGTTGAGCTTTGTGTAAGCATCAAAAAGTGGATTCCCAGTTAATTTACTAGTATTCGCTGCCTTTTTTATAAAAATTGCACCTGACTTCTTCTTAATTGCGTCAATATCCATTACAAAACCCTCGCCCCTGCCCACCATTTTGTTTTGGGCTTCCTGCTTTAAGGCATTCTCCTTATCAGTGACCGTATATGTTTCATGGTTCTCAATATCCTGATAAAACCCTTTTGTTTGTTTGTCAGTCATAAATCAGAAACAATTAAATCTCCATTCGTTTTGCTACCCTGTAAATTTCCTCTAATGTGGTAACTCCCTGAATAGCTTTTATCACCCCGTCCTGCTCAAGAGTCACCATCCCGCTTTCCATAGCCACCTTTTCAATGTCCATCGCAGCAGCTTTGTCCAAAATCATCTTTCTAATCTGATTATTCATCGCCATAATCTCATATAAACCAACTCGGCCAACAAAACCTATGGCATCACATTCAGTACAGCCTCCAGGATTTTCCTTCCAAAAAGTCTTGGTATTCAACATATCCTCCGAGATCATTTCTTTAACTCCCACCTTTCCCAATGTCATTTTCACTCTCGCCAGGTCTTTTTCTGGGGGTAGATGTTCAATTTTACAATTCGGACATAACCTACGAACCAAACGCTGGGCAATAATCAGCTCTATCGAAGAAGCCATAAGATATGGAGGAACCCCCAAATTATCAATACGAGTCAAAGTTTCAATGGCACTATTGGTATGAATTGTCGAAAGCACTAAATGACCAGTCAATGCAGCTTCAATAGCCGTTTGAATAGTCTCTTGATCACGAATCTCACCTACCATTATAATATCCGGATCCTGACGCAGGGCCGTGCGAAGACCATAAGCAAATGTATAATCGATATCCGGATGTACCTGACTCTGATTCAACCCATCCATTTGAATTTCCACCGGATCCTCAATTGTCATAATATTCACCGTCTCATCATTCAGACGACTCAAACTTGAATACAAAGTTGTTGTTTTACCAGATCCAGTAGGACCAGTTGTTAGAATAATGCCATTTGGCAATTCAAGTGCAGCCGACAGTAATTGAAAATTGTGTGGATCCAATCCAAGTTCAGGAAGATCAGGAATTTTTCGAGACCTATCCTGAATACGCATTACGATCTTTTCTCCATTAGAAGTAGGCAGAGTAGATACACGAAGGTCCATCTCCTTGTTATCTTTGGTGGTTACTTCTGATCTTCCGTCCTGCGGAATTCTTTGTTCATCAATCTTCAAATTGGACATAATTTTCACTCTCGAGACAACCGCTGGATGAATATTCAGAGGATATTCAACAATTTGACGCATAACTCCATCAATTCTGTATCTTAAACGTACAGTACTTTTTTTAGGTTCGATGTGAATATCAGACGAACGTAGGTCGAGCGCATAACTAATTATATTCAACACCATTTGTGGGATATTCCCTGCCAAAATAGCCTCTCGCAATTGTTTCAATTTTGGATTTATTTCCACAGGAACCTCCGCTGCAGCAGTTGCTTGAGTATCGTCTGCAACAGGAGCAGCAGCCGTTTCCCCCAAAGGAGCTTCCTCTGTTTGAGCCGGTGCAGCTTGAACCTGAGCCTGTACGGCTTGTGGCTGAGTCGAATCACTTTGAGTTGTAGGATCTGTATTTCCCATATTAATTTAAGGAATCAAGTCTTCGATAGGTTTTTGAAAATATGCTCTTAGATTGAGCGAAGCTGAAACGTCTCTGACAGCAGTTGAAACAGAAGGTTGTGTTGCATTTCCAGTCGAAGAGGCGCTCCTTGGCAACTGATAAGACATATTTACCGAGGCAATATCTAACAGACGAGTTCTATCATTTAAATCTCCACTGTTTTCGATATATTCCAAGAAAGTTGAAAAGCTTGTTTCATTTGCAGAAAGACTCATTGTAAACGGAAGCACTGCAAACTCCTTTTCATCGTTGATGACCGGTGAGGCGAAGCGCAAATCACTCAAGAACATAGCATTAGGAGTTGCGGCAGTATTCAAAAAGTATTTGTCTAATGCTCGAGCTAAGTCAGTGAAATCTTCATTTGAAGGGAGTATTTGTTCAATCGCTTGATTGACCCCAACATTCTGAGATTCCATGTCCTTCTTTAAGGTTAGATAAGCCATCTTTGCTTGATCAGAAGAAGCCTTCAACTCGGACAAATGGGCCGTTCCCTCTGTAAGTGCCGTTGTGGCAGCCTGATACTCCGTATAATGCATATAACCATAGAACGCACCAACGGCCAGAATGATTACTGACAATATTGCGAATTGCATAATGCTCTGATTGAGCTTCCTTTTTGTGAATATTTTGTTTTTCATATTTATTGTTTACGCCTAACAGGAACCTTCTTTGCCGCAATTTGCTGCCTAGATTGCAGATCAGCAATTGGAGTATTCAATTTAGAAAAGGCTCCATCTTCAGTGTCCAAATCTATTTTGAAATTCAATGTATATTCAACCCTTCCAGCAGCATCTTTAGTTTTTGACAATGGGAAGTTACGATTTGATACATTCTTAAATTCAGTGGAAGCTTCCAATGCTTCGATCAGATAAGTAACCACCTCTCTATTTGTCCCACTTCGTGTCGTATTTACCGCATTAATAGATATAGCACCTGTGTCAGTATTGAAGCTGAATGAAGAATATATAATCTTGCTGGCGTTATTTGCTCCAAGTCCAGTATTGTGCTCCGAATTAACTTGATTAGTTATTGTTTCTAGCCTTTTAATCACTTCTGACCATTTCACACGGGAATTTCGCAAATTCGTAATAGTTGCTAAATTCACTTTTGTTGAAGCCAAAAGATTATCAATAAATGTTCTGAAGCCTGCCCTCTGAGCAGGATCGGCATATTGTTCATATTCATCTGCATCAAGTTTAAAGGCGTCCACAGTGCTTGCATTCAAATTACTAATTAGCTTGGTATTGCCAACCAACTTAACTGCATTATCAAAAATGACTAATTCTGCATTTGAAGATGGAAGTCCACTTTGAGTAGTGGAAGACTGTAAAGCAGCTTTTTCACTTCCTATTGCTTGTCGCAACTCCCTCTGAAAAGCGGCCTCCTGCGCGGCTGGCTCTAGTTCTTCCTCTCCTCGAGTTTTAAAAGTACTTACTGTCAGAGGCTTTGTTAAGTTTTGTTGTGAACCAGCTAGTAACAAAGGCATTTTTTCTTTGGCTTCTGTCACAACACTCTGAGTTTCAGCTTTGTCTGCAACCGAACCTGGTAGCTCCAAATCTGAAATTCCGTCTACAAAGCGGGTGCTCTCATAACCAAATTGGTTTAAGTAAAGCTGACCAGAAAGGAATCGATATTTGTTTAATTCGGTTTGAATAGACGTTAAGCTTTGATTTAAATTGAAGACGTCATTTCTCAGATTCGATTCGAAATTGTAATCAAATAACCCAAGAACATTTGCACCAGGGCTTAGCTGATAGTAAAGATAGCCATTGAATCCAATAGCTGCAATTGCAAGAAACAAAGCCAAAAACTGAGTTATTCTCAACTTCTTCCTTTTCTTCAACAGAGACTCTTGTTCAATCGATTCTTCCAAAATTGTAGATTTTTTCCCTAACAAATCCTCAGCCTTTGGTTGTTCAAGTTGAGCCTTTTGTGTGGCAATGTTTTCAACAAGTTTACTAGACCCGGCCTTATCCTCAAGTGAGGAACTCTCAAAGAAGTCCTTTGCCTCTTTCTCGGCACCCGCGTCGGCGCCTTTTGTCGGTATTGTTGGCTTCAGTGCAGGGACAGCAGTACTTGTTGTTTTAAGTCCAGCTGGTACTAAAGGAGCAACTGCAGCTTTAATTGCAGGTGTAGAAGGTGCAACTCCTCCGAGCTTGGCATCCTTGATATCTTTGGAAACGTCAGTAGCATCGCCCCACGCAGAACTCGGTTTTGTGTTCAATAAGGCTGTTGATTTCTTTTTGAACAATCCAGCAAAAAGTCCTGGCTTTTTATCTGACCCCTCAACTACCGGTTTCTCTGTTGGTGATTTGTTTTTATCATCTACAGTCAATGGTGCTGCCTTGCTTGCTTCTGCTTGTGCAGCAGGAGGGGGGATTGCAGGTTTCTTATTATCCAAAGTTGGAATACTTGGAGTAAAATTTATAGAAACGTCTGACTGATTGCCGGGTTTAACAACATTTGCTCCCGTAGAATTGTCGGGGGTCGCCTGATTATTCTGTGGATCAGACCCCAAATTATTTGTATCCTTATTGGTCGGCATGGATGCATCTTTAATAAATCCTTACATTATACCAAAAAAA